>Ga0074199_1001748_pt1 | contig 16510 bp, 14 predicted proteins | sample EPASupsiteSAE347_FD_64528 | JGI IMG/M metagenome (GOLD analysis project Ga0074199, IMG submission 64528) | Bioremediated contaminated groundwater from EPA Superfund site, New Mexico - Sample SAE3-47 | ecosystem: Environmental > Aquatic > Deep subsurface > Groundwater > Contaminated ...
CTGGAACCGCATTCTGGAAAAGGACCCCAAGAACAAAGTGATACTCACCAGGGCGGGCGACGCGTACCGCAGCATGGGCGATTACGAAAAGGCCGCCGAATACTACGAAGACGCGCTCAACATCGAATTCGACGTATACGCGGTGCTGGGGCTCGCCGTCATCGCCCGCCTGCAGGGAAAATTCGAAGACGCCATCACTTCCCTGCGCAAGCTCATCCAGAACGATCCCAAGAACTACCGCCTCCATATCGAGCTCGCCCAGTGCTACATGGCTTCAGGGCAGCGCCAGAAGGCCGTAGAAGTCCTCGGCGATTTCCAGAAAACGGGCATCCGCAACAATTACGTGCAGGACGCTCTCGCCAAGCTGACCAAAGGCTAGAATGGAACCCGAATCGACCTCCTCCCCCGCGCCCGCGCAGCCTGATGCGGCGGCGCTCAGGCCAACAGGGATGACGGCGGCCGAACTCCAGGAAGCCTGCGATTTCGACCGGTCCTTCCGCGCCGGACAGGTTTACCGCTGGGTCGCTTCGGGCGCGCCCGATTTCGACGCCATGACCGATCTGCCTTCGATCGAGCGGGCGCGCCTCGCCTCGCGTTTCGGGAGTCTCTATTCCTCGAAGGTGAGCACCGAGCTGAACGCCGAAGACGGGTCGCTCAAGCTGCAGCTGCGCCTCCGCGACGGAGCCGCGGTCGAGTGCGTTCTCCTCGAAGACATCGAAGGCCGGAAGACGGCCTGCCTTTCCAGCCAGGTCGGTTGCCCGATGGGCTGTACCTTCTGCAGGACGGGTCAGCTGGGCTTCCTGCGCAATCTCGATCCCGACGAAATCATGGAGCAGTTCCATTTCCTCACCGCGCGCAGGGGCCGCATATCCAACGTAGTATTCATGGGTATGGGCGAACCCCTGCGCAATCTCGCCGCGGTCCGCAAGGCCATCGCCCTTCTTTCCGACCCCGATGGCATCGGGATGTCGCTGCGCAAAATCACCATTTCGACCTGCGGCATCGTGCCGGGCATTCTGGATCTCGCCGAAAACGGCCCGGCGGTGCGCCTTGCCGTTTCGCTCACCGTGGCCGACGACGATATGCGGTCCGAGCTTATGCCTGTAAACAGGACCTGGAATCTGGCCGCGCTGAAAAGCGCTCTCGTCGAATACCAGCGAAAAACAAAGGACCGCATCACGCTCGAAGCCGTGCTGACGGGTAACCGCAATTGCTCGCAGGCAGACGCCCGCGCCCTGGTGCGCTGGGTCAGACCTTTGCGCGCTCAGGTCAATCTCATTCCCTGGAACCGCGTTCCGGGAATGGACTTCAGCGAACCCGACGAAGCCCAGATAAGGGCATTTACGGCGGTGCTCGAAGAGGCCGGCCTGGCCGCGGTCAGGCGGATGCGCCGCGGACGCGGCGTTATGGGCGCCTGCGGCCAGTTGGGCGATACGCTGATGGCGGACGGAGCGAAGCAGGACTGACCGCGCCGTTCGTTACGGCATCCGGGCTGTCATGCACCCTTCAGGGCGATCTTCCTCTTCAGCCGCGAGCTCCTCGATTCCAGACTTTCATGAGTACAGGCCCGATACTCGGACAAAGCCCCGGAGGCATGCATCACGGTGGCGGAATCCGCGCCGGGATCGTTTCCTCCGCCGTTCCGCCGCGACAAACCGGCAAGCGCCTTCTCCGTCCATTCGAGGGCAGCCGGATAATCGCGCAAGGAATGTTCGCATATTTTCGCTTTGAGGACGCAGGCTTCCGGAATATCGGGCATGGCCATAGCGACGCGGCGGCGCTCGTCGTACATGCCCTGGCGCCTGTATATGCGGCACAGCGCAAAGCCCGAGCGGGGATCGCCGTCCGCGGCCAGCGGTTCGAGGAGTGCCGTCGCCTCGGGAATCCTGTCCGCGGCGGCCAGCGCCAGCCCGAGCCGGGGCGCGTCCACCCTATACAGGGCGCTTTCGTTAAGGGGCTCGGCGAAAATCCTGTCGATCCTCAGGAACAGTCTGGCGAGAGTGGTGATATCCGACGCGTTGTGCGAACAGACGAGCCCCATCTCTCCTTCGCCCCGCCCCGACGCAAAATCGAGCCAGACGCGGGGAATCGCCGAACCGGGAATATCCTCGCCCCGATCCAGCCCGAGAATTTCCGATTCGATCACTTTGAGGGAGCAGGAACTCAGGCTGCGCTTCCACAATCGCCTGGCCGGATGCAGGGCGTCCAGGTGGATCGGCTCGGCCGACGGAATGCCGTTCATGATGCATCGGGAGCGCAGGAGCGGCATGTCGAAACTCGATCCGTTATAGGTCACGACGGCTTTTCTTCCTCCCAGTTCGGCGAGGAGGTATTCCAGAAAGGTGGTTTCGCCCGGATAATCGTCGATCAGGACTTGGGTTACAAAGAATCCGGAACCCGCAAAGGCGCCTATCGCCGCGAGAAAAGGCAGAGTGCCCGCTCCGCCGGAAAGCCCCGTTGTCTCGAAATCGAAAAAGGAAAAGGCCTCGGGTGAGCGCAACTCGGGGTCATCAGGAAGGTGGAGCCAGGTCGAGGGTCTGACAGTGCCCGGAGCCCGCAGCGGTGTCTCCACGACCCTTGTCCAGACATGCGGAGCCAGGGCATCCCATCCCTTGAGAAAGGCCGGCCGATCTGTAAGTCCCGTTGCGGGTTCAGTTTTAAGTCCAGATGCGGGCAAGCCTGCAGGTCCGTCCGCAAGTCCGTCCGCAAGTCCGCCCGCGGGCTTGTCTGAATCGCCCAGCATCGACGCTTTGACCAATCCAAGGTCGCGGAGGCGGGACAACCTGCCCTTGAGCGATGCCACGTCCTATTCCTGCATCAGCGGAATGCGCCGGAAAGGGCGGCGAGCAATGCCGACACCTGCGTTTTTACGCCGTCCGATGACCCGGGTTCGAGGTCCGCGCCGATGCAGGACGGGCAGCCGTGCGCGCAACCGCATGACGAAAGCCGTTCGCCCGCGGCGCTGAATACTTCGGAAAGGCGGTCGGCTATGCCTTCGGCAAGGCCGGTTCCTCCCGGATACATGTCGTACAGGTAGAGCGCCGGGCATCCGAAATGCGGATCCCGGACGCGCTCCGCGATGCCGAGATCCCGTGGATCGCACATAAGGAATGCCGGCGCCAGTTTGGCGAGCAGGCGTCCCGCGCCCGAGAGAAGCGCGGCCGAGGATGCGGGGTCGGCCTTGGGCAGAAGGGCCCCCGCGCCCGATCCCTCGGGGAACAGCACGACTACGGCACGAGTCTGCATTTCTTCCGCGGGCAGGTCGATGTCGCCGTAACCGACATTTTCGTGTGTGTGGTAGCTGAGCTTTTTGTATTTTTCGGCCTGGCTGCGTACGAGGACATCGCCCAAGACCCATGTGGCGGCTTTTCCCACTTCGCCGCGGCTGTCTTCGGAGAGAATCTTGATGTCTGTTTTTACGACAGCGTCCGTCCAGTACTCGACCGTTTTGGGTTCCACTTCGCAGGTTCTGCGATCGATATCGAGTTTTTTCACCATGTACTGGGTGCCCAGGTGGATATAGACGGCGTTGTCGAAAATGAGTTCCTTGGCGCTCGGTCTGTCCATCTCGCCGACTACGCGCTTTTTGCCGCCGGTCGTGTCGACGATGACCACATTGTCGGCGGTGGCGGAACGCAGCGAGATTTTTTCGCTGGGGTAGCCTTCCGCGGACCAGAACCATCGTCCGCCCGAGTGCCTGACGATGCCTTCCTCCTCAAGGAGGTCCAGGGCTTCCCCGGTCAGGGCGGCACGGCCTTCGTCGCCCGAAGGGCCGAACGTTTCTCCATCGGCGAAGGGCAGTTCGAAAGCGGCGCATTTTACGTGGTCGGTGAAAATGTAGGCATTGTCGGGATCTATGCGCGCGGTTTCCGGTTTCTGCGACAGAAAATATTCCGGATGCTTCGCAAGATACTGGTCGAGGGGGGAAGAATTCCCCACGAGAATGGCCAGCGAAACCGAACCGCGGCGCCCGGCCCTTCCCGCCTGCTGCCAGAAGGAAGCGAAGCTTCCCGGATAGCCCGAAACGACCGCGGCATCCAGTCCGCCTATATCTATGCCGAGTTCGAGGGCATTGGTCGATACCACACCGCGCAAGCTGCCCTCCCGCAGCTCTTTTTCGATCTTCCTGCGCTCCGATGGCAGGAGTCCGGACCGATAGGGGCTCACCCTGATCCTATTGTTCTCGTTCCAGGGATTTTCAAGGTTTTTGGTCATGTAGCTTGCGATGAGCTCGACCTGGAGGCGCGAACGCGCGAACAGAATCGTCTTGACGCCCCGCTTGAGGAGTTCGAGCGCAACACGCTGGGATTCGGTGGAGGAGCTCCGCCTGATTCCCTGGACCGCATCCACGAGCGGTGGGTTGAAGAAAGCGAGCACTTTTGCGCCCGAAGCGGCGCCGTTTCTGTCCACGAGCGAAGTCGGTTCGCCCAGGAGCGCGGCGGCGAGTCCGGCAGGATTGCCTATAGTGGCGGAGCAGAATATGAACGTCGGGTATGAACCGTAAAACGCGGCGATCCGCCGCAGTCTGCGGATGACGTTGGCTACGTGGCTGCCGAACACGCCCCTGTAGGCGTGCATTTCGTCCACGACCACATATTTCAGCGCAGAAAAAAACCGTATCCACTTGGGATGGTTGGGCAGGATGCCCGAATGGAGCATGTCGGGATTGGATATGACAATCCGTCCGGAATCGCGGGCCGCGACTCTCAGCGAGCCGGGCGTATCGCCATCGTAGGTATGCACCTTGATGGGCAGTGCGCCGCCCAGGGCAATTTCGTTCAGTTCGGCCTGCTGATCCTGCGAGAGGGCTTTTGTCGGGAAAAGATACAGGGCGCGCGCGGTGGGGTCTTCCAGGAGACTCATGACCACCGGCAGGTTATAGCAGAGGGTTTTGCCCGACGCGGTGGGCGTCACGACGACGAAATGCTTTTTGTCGCGTGCAAGAGCGTAAGCCTCGGCCTGGTGCGAATACAGTGAAGTGATTCCCCTGGATGCGAGCGCATCGCGCAACGGGAGCGAGAGATCATCGGGCAGGGGCACGGAAACGGCTTCCCTGGCGGGTATCCGCTCGACCCAGGCCAGTTCGCCCTGCCCTTGCAGCCATTCAAGGAAAGACTCCGTAAAATCGATGGCGCCTTTCGGATTCATGTTCTATACTGTACACACCCGTGGCCTTCCGGTAAACGGATGTCGGCATTTTCCGGAACATATGGTGGGCTTTGGCGGGCTCGGGCTGCTACGCCCCGGAATCGAAAGGCAGAGGTGAAAAAATGAACAAAGTGCTTTCCATCGTCCTCGGGGGGGGAAAAGGCACCAGACTCTACCCGCTCACGAAGGAGCGATCCAAGCCTGCCGTGCCTTTCGGCGGAAAGTTCCGTATCGTGGATATCCCCATATCCAATTGCATCAACGCAGGATTCCGGCACATCTATATCCTGACGCAGTTCAATTCGGCCAGCCTGCATCTCCATATTTCCCGTACCTACAATTTCGACACCTTCTCCGGCGGTTTTGTCGAAATGCTCGCAGCGGAACAGACGCTTGTCCATTCAGGCTGGTACGAGGGCACGGCCGATGCCGTGCGCAAAAATCTCATTCATTTCAGGCCGCAGCGGCCTTCACACTATCTCATCGTTTCCGGCGATCAGCTCTACCGCATGGATCTGGCCGAGATGTTCCGGAAGCACGTCGAATCCGGATGCGGTCTTACGATCGCCGGTACGATGGTCGACAGGGCGAACGCCAGCTCTCTGGGAATCATGCAAATCGGCAAGGATTCCCTGATCCGCGAATTCATGGAAAAACCGGCCCCCACCAAGGACATTTCGTCCTATACCCTGCCCGACGAAGTCAGACCCTCGGGCGCTCCGCCCGAAAAAAAATATCTGGCCAGCATGGGCATCTACATTTTCAATGCCGAGCTGATGGAGCGCGCCCTCGAAAACGATTTCAACGATTTCGGCAAGGAAGTCATTCCCGATATCCTGTCCAAGGAAAAAATCAACGCGTATCTCTTCGACGGTTATTGGGAAGACATCGGAACGATCAAAAGTTTCTATGATGCCAACATCGGGTTGACCGATATGAATCCGGATTTCAACTTTTACGATGAAGACCGTCCGATCTACACGCACATGCGCAATCTGCCTGCGTCCAAACTGAACTATTCGACCCTGAACCAGGCGCTGGCCACGGACGGATGCATCATTACCAACGCGTCCATTTCCAGGTCCATCGTCGGCGTCCGTACAATCATCGAGTCGGGAGCCAGCCTGGATGGCGTGGTGTGCATGGGCGCGGACGATTACGAAAGCTCCGAGCAAAAGAAGCGCAATGCCATAGCCGGAATTCCCGACATCGGTATCGGCGGGGGAACCATCATCCGCCGATCGATCATCGACAAGAATGCGCGCATCGGTCCCAACTGCCGCATAGGCATCGATGACGTTCCCCGTCTCGACGGAGAGTACGCGACTCACTACATCGTGGACGGGATAATCGTAATTCCCAAGAATGCGATCGTACCGGCGGGCACGGTAATCTGAGCATTCCGCGCCGCGGCATTGCGACAATGTAGTGGCGTTGTCGCGACAATGCCGTTGCGCTGCGCGACGTTGCCGCGCAGCGCGGCGCCGGAATTCAGCCGGTGATCAGACGCATGGCCGCGGCGAGTTCGGGATCGGCGGAAACATAGTACCGTTCCGATTCCTCCCGGGTCAGTCCGACGAGCTCGTGGCTCATATAGTGGATCCAGGTCTCATCCTCGGGCCGTTTTACGACGAGCTTACGGCAGAAATAGTCGGGTTCGATGGGAAGCCGCTCGGGCAGGTATTCGCGGACTTTGAAATCGTGCACGGCGATTTTCACGTCCTTGCGGGGAAGGCCGCGCTCGAGGATCACTTCCGTAAGATAATTCACCGTTCGGCCCGAATCATAGACATCATCGACCAGCAGAACTTTGTCGCCCGCGCGCAGGAAGTCCGGGCTGTACGTCCAGCCGTCGACCCGCACCTGCTCGCGCTTGTTGATGTCGGAATATGAATGGGCGACCACCGCCGCATAGAAAACAGGCCTGTTTTCGCCGCGCACGAATTTAAAATACTCGCTCATCACGTTGCCCATGTAAGCGCCGCCACGCAGCGAAACATAGATCACATCGGGCACGAAACCGTCGCAATGAATCCTGTAGGCGAGCTTGAGCGCATTATTGCGCACCATTTCGTAGGATACGAATTCCTTGTTCACGTCACGCTCCACCGGCCGCGCGCATCTGTATGAATACGGTTTCACGCGGCGGTGGATGGACTATATCCTTACTTTTTCACGTAGGCAAGCGTTTCGAGTCTCTGTCCGTCGCGCGTAACCGTGAACACGATCTTTTTCGCGGCAGTATCGTTCAAAGCCGCATAGAATTCCCCGAGACCCGACACTTTCTTTCCGTTCACTTCGCTCACGATGTCGCCGATTTTCACACCCATGGACGCGGCGGGCGAACGGGCGATCACATTGGTCACATAGACGCCCGAGCCGACGCCCTTCGGCAGTTTCTCGCCGTCAAGCCTGTCCGAACCCAGGGACAGCACATCGAGACCGGGGAACAGATCGCGGTCCGAACTCGCGACATCCTTGTTCCGCGCGTCGATCCGCACCTTGAGATCGATGCGCTTTCCGTTTCTGATTACACCGATCGATGCAGTGTTGCCCGCCGGGACGTCGCCGACCATCCGTACCAGCGAGTCCTGAGTCTTGATATCCTTGCCTTCGAAAGAAACGACGAAGTCACCGGGAAGGATGCCACCTTTCGCGGCGGGTCCGTCCAGGAACACATGGGCCACGAATGCGCCTTTTTTGCCCTCGATGCCCAGTTCCCTGGCGTTAGCCTTGTCCGAATCGGAAGCGAGGAGGCTCACGCCCAGCCAGCCGTACTTTATCTGCCCGTGCGCGATGAAATCATCGATCGCGCCTTTGACATTGTCGATCGGAATGGCGAACCCGAGACCTATGGAACCGCCCGTGGGAGAGGCGATCCAGGTGTTGATGCCCACCACTTCTCCCCGGATGTTGGCGAGCGCTCCGCCTGAGTTGCCTTTGTTGATCGCTGCGTCGGTCTGGATAAAATCGTTGATGTTCCCGTCCGGACCTCCGGAACGCCCGATGGCGCTGACTATGCCGGTGGTCATTGAGGAAACCAGGCCGTAGGGGCTGCCGAACGCGATCGCCCAGTCTCCCACTTCCACTTTGGAAGAATTGCCGAGTTTCGCCGCCACAATACTCTTGTCGGGGCTCTCGAATTTGACCAGGGCGATATCCTTGCGTTCATCGGTACCGACAAGGGTTCCCGGAAATTCGCGGCCATCCTGCATGATGACAGTGATCTTGTCCGCATTGCCTGCGACATGATCGTTCGTCAGGACATACACAGTGTTCCCGTCGCGGCGCACGATGACGCCGGAGCCCAGCCCTTCCTGCTTGTACGGCTGCGTCTGGCCATCCCCATTTCCATTGTCGTTCTGGGGGCCGAAGAAGAAGTCGAAGGGAATCGTGTCCTGGGTCTTTGAAGCCTCGGCGGCTTTTTCGACGACATCGAGTTCCACCACGGAAGGCGATACGGTGGCGGCGACGTAGCGAAAGGCGTTTTGCACCGCTTCCGCCTGGGAGAGGGCCGCTCCGGTTTCGGGGCTTACCTGGACTGCCGGACTTTCCGCGTCCAGGACGGGAAGCGAAGCGCCTGAGCCATTGCCCATGACTCCTGTGCCGCGGCCTACGAACGCGAACGCGAGGCCGAGAACGACGCCGAGAATGACGAGATTGGCGATGAAAAAGTTGCGTGAATACAATTTTTTGTGGAACGACATATGTGCTCCTGTGCTTCGACGGAAAATATTCTTCGTTTAATATAACCAAAAAAAGACCCCGCAGGTTACTGCGGGGTTTGCGTTCCTTGCCGTTTTTGCGGTAAAAGGCGCAGTCAGAACTGCCAGGAAGTCAGAGCTTCGGGACCGTTCTGTGTGATGAGAATCGTGTGCTCGTAATGGGCGGATATTTTTCCGTCCAGCGTCACGACGGTCCAATCGTCGCCAAGTACGCGAACGTCGCCCGTACCGAGATTGATCATGGGTTCGATGGCAAGAACCATGCCGGGAAGGATGCGGGGATTGGGCCCGGCCGATACATAATTGGGAATCTGGGGATCTTCGTGAATCTCGACTCCGACTCCGTGACCGCAATATTGCCTGACGACACCGTATCCCGACGCCGTGGCGAGACTGAAGACCGCCCTTGAGATGTCGTGGATGCGGGCGCCCGGTTTTGCCGCTGCGATACCCCGCACGAGGCACTCTCTCGTAACGCTCATGAGTTTTTCGGCTTCGGGAGAGACTTTGCCCACAGGCCAGGTGACGGCCGCATCCGAAAAATAGCCGTTCAAGTCGACGCCGGTGTCGATCCCTACAATATCCCCTTCTTCGAGGAGACGTTTTCCGGGGATGCCATGGATGACCGTATCGTTTACGGAAAAACAGAGCGTGGCGGGAAATCCCTCATAATCCAGAAAAGCGGGCCTTCCGCCCGCCTGTTCGATAAAATTCCTGGCGGAGGCGTCCAGATCGAGCGGCGAAGCCCCTGGCTTCACCATGGGACGCAGGCGCGAAAAAAGCTCCGAAAGGACAACGCAGGATGCCCGTATACCGGCGATCTGCTCGGGCGACTTGAGGCGGATCACCGGGATGCCTCGTGACCGCCGGAAGGCGGGGAAGCCGGGACGGTCGGCAAAATGGTACGTTCTGGTTTCGCCCGCCCGCTGTCCTTGAAGATTCCGTCGAGCACGCCGTTCACGAACCTGAACGAATCTTCGGCGCCGTATTCCTTGGCGATCTCGATGGCTTCGTCGATAGTGATCTGCGCGGGCATATCTTCCTGGTACAGCAGGGAATACGTGCCCATCCTCAGGATGGCAAGATCGACCTTCTTGAGTCTTTCGAAACTCCAGTTCTGGAGATGTGCGACTATTGCCGCATCGACATCGGCGATGTTTTCGATCGCCCCCGCCACGAGGAGTCTGGTAAAAGCCGCGGACTCCTCATCGAGCAGCTCGCGCTTGCCGGCTTCCATCCACGAAAACTGGAGAAGTTCCTTCAATTCCGTGCCGGCCGCATCCCATGCGTAGAGTGCCTGGAAAGCCAGGATGCGTGCTTTTCGTCTGGATGACACTTTGCTTCGTCCTTATCAGAAAACGAGATTTTCCTCGTAGACTTTGATCGTAGCTTCTTTCCGCAACTGGGTGATCAATTCGGTTTCCAGCTTGTCCATGAGGTCGGACTGCTTGCCGACGGCAACCTGGTACGCGATGTATTGCTGGATCGTAACGTTCTGATTGCCGGGAACCGTATCGGAAAGACTGAGCTGCTTCTGAGCCATGAATTCATTGGCGCGTACGATCCGGTACCCCGTGCTGCTTTCGATGACGGGCGAAATGTCGCCGGCTTTGAGCTTGAATACCGCATCGAAAAGTTCCGGACCGAAGGTCGTCCGGTTCTCGGTGGTTTTTTCGAGATACAGGTTCGGAATCGACTTGTAGCCCGCCGCGTCGCCGGCGCGCAGATTGAGTTCATCGAACTTGCCCGGATTGATTTTGAGGGTAGCGGCCAGCCCATTGATGGTTTCCCTGGCTTTCTTGATGTCGGCATCGCTTTTGCCGCGAATATCGACATAGAGAATGCTGACGCGCATCGTGTCCGGCATCAACAGGGAAGACTTGGCAAGATCGTAAGCCTTCAGAATTTCGTCGGCGGTCGGTTCGACAGTGGCCAGCTTAAGTTCGGCCGCTTTTTTGGTCTGCACATAGGCCTGGAACAGCAAACGCTGGCGTGCGTACACTTTGGGCTCGACGAACACGCCCTGGGCCCTGAGCGCGGTTTCGAGATCGGCGTCGGTGGCTTTCGTTCCCAGATTGGCTTTGAGTGTAGTGATGGAGGCGTTTACTTCGCTGTCGGAAACGATGATTTTTTCACGCTCGCAATACTGCAGGAACAGCATGCTATTGATGCGGGCATCCAGAATCTGGCGGATTTTGGCCGCATCGAGCTTGGTACCTGTCGCTTTCTCGAGCTTTTCGACGTCGGTTTTCAGTTGGCGCAGAGAGATGATTTCCTGCTTCGAAAGCTTGATGGTCGCGGCCGGCTTGTCGATCGTAGTCTGTGCGCCCGCAAAGGACAGAAGACCTGCAAAAGCGAGAATCAGTAGAGAAAAACGTTTCATCGGAACCTTCTCCGGATAGAATTGGAAAGGGCGGTGCCATATCGACCGTATGCTGCGGATCGGACACCCCACAGAGTAACAATCTCGACGATCAAAAGTAAACCATCGTACGCTTTTTACGCAAGATATCGCCGCCCCGTTTACTGACCCGGCGATTCACTCCAGCGATGCGGTCCTGCGACGCAAGGCGGCCAAACCTGGAAGCCGCGGAACAAGGCGCGCGGAAGCATCCAATTCCGCTTTCGCGGCATCGAGATCCCGCCTTCGCACAAAAATCTCGGCTTTCTTGCGATGGAACTGCGCACTGTCGCGATCGCCCACGTCCAATTCTATGGCTTCGTCGAGGCGATCGAGATAATCGTCCTCATCGATGAGGCCGGGAAGCTTCTGGAGCACGACCGCCCTGAACCGCATCGCCAGAACATCGTAGTAATATCGGAACCAGGCTTTTTCGTGTTCCATGACGATAAGCCTTTTATAGATCGTATATGCCTTGAGGTAGCGGCCCCTCTTTTCGTACTCTTCGGCAATACAGTATTCGGCGTCCATCGCCTCGCCACGCTCCATCCAGCGTTCCAGCCTGAAATCCCCGAGCGATTTCGCGCGCTCGAAGACTTCGATCGCTTCGCCGTCCAGATCATGCAAGAGGTCGTAAACGATGAGTTTCGCCTGGCTTTCGGGGTCCTGCGAGCGCTCTTTCAGAAAACGGCGATAATCGAATCCGCCGTCTTCGAGCGCGCGCTTGCGCAACAGGCGGTCATACGCGCGCCGTTTTTCCGCGTCCGAAAGAATCCGGTACGCTTCAAGGATGAGGCGCATCGCCGATTCCCTGACAGAGCGGATGTTACCGGATTGCCTGGGGACCGGTTCGGGCTCACGCCTCCGGTCGTCGCCGTTGCCGGTACCGTCGCCAGCGCTGGTGCCGACATTGCCTACGGCGACACTGCCAACGCCGGCGTTGTCGGCGATATCCGGGTGGTGTTTCTTGGCTTGACGACGGAAGGCGCTTTTAACATCCTTCGGCGCTGCATCCTGGGAAATCCCAAGGACTTCATAATAGTTTTCCACGTGCTCAGTTCCGTTTCAGTGGTGCTTCCCGTGCCGCCGCGGCGGCTTGAGCCGCATCGGACACGATTTCTGCGCATGTCACGATCATGCCCTCGGCTTCCATAGCTTTCATGAGCGAAGCGAGAGCCTTGGCCGGCCTGAAACCCGACTTCCGCAACAGCGCCATGGACCTTTTGCCCACAAGATCACCTGCGTCGGCGAGGACTCCGGCCGCCCCGGGCCCCAATGTTCCGCCAAGACTTTCCGGTTCGGAGCATATCACAATAAAGTCATACAATGATAGCCTCTTGTGATCCGATCGGTTGGCGGTGTCGACGATATGCCCCTGGGCGACGAATTCACGGGCGACTGCGCCGGCGATGCCGCCCAGTGCTTCGGATTCGCCTTTCCCCGTATGGACGACAGCTATGCGCACGACAATACCTCCGCTAGAGCGCTCTGTAGGCGGCTTCGGCTTCCGGGCCTTTTACGATCAGAACCGAACAGTGTGCCGACTTGAGAATTTCCCGATTGGCTTCAAGAAGCACATCGCGTGAAGCCGAATTTCCGGACCATCCGCCCAGTACGATGCAATCCGAATTGGTCTCCTCGGCTGCGCGGATGATTTCCCCCGCCACCGACCCCCTGCGGAGCTGCGTCTCGACCCTGATCCGCTTGGCGGCGGCGAGATCGGCGCAAAACGAAAGATAACGACGGCCGGACTCCTCCAGACTTCGTTCGTACTCGTCGCCCTCGTCGGGAACGAATATTCTCGACAGTGCGAGCTGGCGTATCGTTGCAGTGTCCACAACATATGCGGCGATTATTCGGAGGGGCAATTCCCGGCCGAGAGCTACAGCGTACTTGAATGCCGATATTGAGGAATCGGATCCGTTGATCGCCACGACCAGGCTCGACAAGGGTTTCTTCATTGTTCTTCCCGGACCGAAAGCCTCGATTTAAGCATTTTGACCGCGAAAAGCGATTCGCGGTCCCTTTCTTCCAGCGAGGACTCGATGTAGCGTTTCACCTCGCGGGAACGCGGAATGACCATTTTGTCCAAGGCGTTCACGCGACGCTGGGTTTTCTTCACTTCGCGGGCGAGCCGCCAGACGATGGATCTGGAGGCCGCCATGACGGCGAGCAGGCGAAGCAATTCCGTAAACTCTAACACGGTTTCGTCGCAGACGGCAAACGAATTCATGAAAGAATGCCCCAATTCCGGTTTCCCCGCTTCGACTTCCAGCGAAGGAAACTCAAAACCCGCCGCCGAAACCGATGCCTCGCGAAGCGAGAGTTTGCGGGCAGGGCCCGCCGCCAGCGAGAGAGCCCTTTCCCTGCCGACCGAAAGCAGCATGCGCCGCAGGGCCGGATAGGCCGTGGCGATCCGGGCATCGAGGCCGCGTTCCAGACGGTCAATTTCATCCACGCGGCGCATGAGTTCCATGACCAGAATTTCCCGTTTCTTTTCGAGCAGGTCATAGCCCAGCAAAGCTAGCTCGAGGTTTCGCTTCTCCTTGAGCAGGTTGGACTTGGTCGGTGCCGGAAGCGGTATGGACATGATCAGGCCTTCGCCCTGGGCAGGTATTTGTCCGCGAGGGCTTCGGGAATGCGCAGCAACTCCTCGCGGGGCAGGGATGACAGCGTTTTCCAGCCCAGATCGAGGGTCTGTTCTATGCTTCGGTCCTCGTCCTCGGCCTGGCTCAGGAAATCGCGTTCGAACTTTTCGCCGAAATCGAGGTATATCCTGTCCCGCGCCGAGAGTTCCTCCTCGCCGATGATGGCCGCCAGATCGCGGACGGTCCGCACGTATGCATAGGCCGCAAAAAGCTGCGATGCCAGGTCGCGGTGATCTTCCCTGGTCATTCCCTCGCCTATCCCGTCCTTCATGAGCCGCGAGAGCGATGGCAGCCCGGCGACCGGAGGATACACGCCGCGCTGGGACAGCTCGCGGTCGAGCACGATCTGTCCTTCGGTTATATAGCCCGAAAGGTCGGGCACGGGATGCGAAATGTCGTCGTTGGGCATGGAAAGCACGGGAAGCTGGGTGATCGATCCGGGAGAATCGGCGATTTTTCCGGCCCTTTCGTAGATCGACGCCAGGTCGGAGTACAGATAGCCGGGATACCCTTTGCGGGAGGGCACTTCGCTGCGCGCCGCGGAAACCTCGCGCAGGGCTTCGCAGTAATTGGTCATGTCGGTCAGTACGACGAGCACCTGCATGCCCAGATCGAAAGCCAGATACTCGGCGGCCGTGAGGGCGCATCGGGGAGTCACCAGGCGCTCGATCGAGGGGCTGTCCGCGAGCGACAGGAACATGACGACGCGCGAAAGAACGCCGGAACGTTCGAACGAGTCGATGAAATATCGCGCGACATCGTATTTTATGCCCATTCCGGCGAACACTACGGCGAAGCGTTCATTTTCCCCGCGAACTTTGGCCTGGCGCACGATCTGCGCGGCCAGACGGTTGTGCGGCAAGCCGTTTCCCGAAAAGATCGGCAGTTTCTGCCCGCGGATCAGGGTGTTCATGCCGTCGATGGCCGAAATTCCCGTCTGGATGAAGTCCCGTGGATAGATTCGGGCTGCCGGGTTGATGGGCCTTCCGTTGATGTCCCGGCGGTCCGAGGAGAGAATTTCAGGGTAGCCGTCCGAAGGCCGCCCCAGGCCGTCGAAAATCCGGCCCAGAATGTCGGGCGCAAGCCGGATTTCGAGGGGGTGTCCCAGGTATTCGACACGGGCTTCGTCCAGCGATATGCCGGAGTTGTCCGAAAAAAGCTGGATCGCGACGGCGCTTTCCGAAAGGTCCACGACTTTGCCGATACGGACGCGACCTTCACGGTCGAGGACGCGTACGAGTTCGGAATAGCCGATGGGTTCGGTCTTGCGCGCGACAATGATGGGCCCTTCAGCCCGCATGAGACCCTTGTGTTCGAGACCTCTCATCTTGCCGCCTCGCTCCGGTAGCGCCGGGTCAATTCCTCGAATTCGGAGGTCATATCTCTTAAAAGCGTTTGTCCAAGCGAAAAATCGCCGTTCGGCATCAGGCTCTTCAGTCGGACTATCCGCTCCCGCAAAGGCGAGGCGATGATCCTGGGCAAGGGAGCGCCGGCCTTTACCGCCGCTTCCGCGAGTCTGTGGAATTCGAGGATGCAGCGCAGGATGAGCGCCTGACGCGCGGGTTCGCAGTACATGTCCACGGGATCGAAGGAACTTTGCTGGAGAAACCCATTTTTGATCATCTCGGCCGAGATGAGAACGAGGCGCTGTTCGTCGGGTAACGCATCGGGCCCGATGAGGCGGACGATTTCCGCGAGCCGGCGTTCTCGCTTCAGGAGGTCCATGGCTCCTTTGCGCAGGCTCTGCCAGGTCGGGTCCACTTTGCCCCAATAGTCCGATAGTTCATCGGCGTATTCCGAATAGGAATCGTTCCATGAAATGGCCGGATAGTGGCGCGCGTTGGCGAGATCCCTGTCGAGCGCCCAGAAACAGCGGATGAAGCGGCGAGTGTGCTGGGTGACCGGCTCCGAAAAATCTCCGCCGGGCGGCGAGACGGCGCCGATTATCGATACCGAGCCGCCCTTCCCGTCCATGGTTTCCACCAGGCCTCCGCGTTCGTAGAACTCGGCGAGGCGGGCCGGAAGGTAGGCGGGGAATCCTTCTTCCGCGGGCATCTCCTCCAGGCGGCCGGAAAGTTCGCGCAAGGCTTCCGCCCACCGGGATGTAGAATCGGCCATGACCGCGACGTGGAGCCCCATATCGCGGTAATACTCGGCGAGGGCGATGCCGGTGTAGATGGAGACTTCGCGCGCGGCGACGGGCATGTTCGAAGTATTCGCGATGAGGATCGTGCGTTCCATGAGGGAGCGGCCTGTCCGGGGGTCGATCAGACCGGGGAATTCCTGAAGCACCTCGGTCATTTCGTTGCCGCGCTCGCCGCAGCCGACGTAGACAATGATATCGGCATCGCACCACTTGGCGATGGCGTGCTGGGTCATGGTCTTGCCTGTGCCGAAGCCGCCGGGGATGGCGGCGCAGCCGCCTTTGGCGAGCGGGAACAGAAGATCCACGACGCGCAATCCCGTAATGAGGGGCTCTCCCGGCGACAGCCGCGCACGGACGGGCCTCGGCGTGCGGACCGGCCATTCCTGGGCGAGGCTGCGTTCGCTTCCGTCGGCGCAACGAAGCACTATGTCGTCCACGCGGT
>Ga0074199_1001749_pt1 | contig 16508 bp, 13 predicted proteins | sample EPASupsiteSAE347_FD_64528 | JGI IMG/M metagenome (GOLD analysis project Ga0074199, IMG submission 64528) | Bioremediated contaminated groundwater from EPA Superfund site, New Mexico - Sample SAE3-47 | ecosystem: Environmental > Aquatic > Deep subsurface > Groundwater > Contaminated ...
AAGGACAAATTATGCTTTAGGTTTTCAACCGCCAGCCAGTGGTTATGCTGGTTTTGAATGGTTTGGAACTAATGGTAGTAGTGCAGGGTATCTTTTAGTCCGGGGTACCTCAGATAGTGATGTTTATACTGCTGAAGGGATAACTTTAGTGGCTGATCAGGGGGCAATTACTTTGGCCGGTCGCACAACTACTAATGGAAATGGATTCGTACGTTTTATGACTCCTAATTCCAGTGGATCGTCGATTGAACGGATGAGAATTTTGGCTACTTCTGGCAACGTCGGCATCGGGACGACGGGACCTACAGCTAAACTGCACGTTGTTACAGCTGGTCAAGGACCGCTAGATTCATTTTTGTTTGAATCTACGGGTGGAAACGCCGCTGTTGCAATTAAGGGTTTAAGTACCAGTAATTATGTTTATCAGACTTTTTATCAAGGTACTGTAGGTAAGTTTGAGATGGGTATAGTTCCCACTACCTCTGATTTTTATATAAATCCAAATGTACAAGTTGGTTCTGCTGGAGCGGCTATATATGTAAAAAAAGCGGACGGCAACGTCGGCATTGGAACGACTAATCCGGGAGCGATGTTACATATACTTAATGCTAACGCCACTAATGATGTTGATACAAATACTCTTAGAGTCGCTGGGGGTACGGACGGAACACTTGGTTCGGTAAACTTTAATGTGTGGTCTCACCCGAGTGCAACGGCTGGAAATAGATATGTACGATTACAGATCCAAGATAATACTGGCTATAGAAACTTGATTCTTAATTCAGATGGTGGCAACGTCGGAATTGGGACGACGGCGCCAGGATATAAATTACAAGTGTATGATGGAACTGCCAGACAAGCACAATTTAATGGTTGGTCTACTGATAATAATGCTGAAAGTTTAAATTCTGGAGAAATTCTTATAGGTACTCCTGCATTTGGAACAAAAATACAATTTGCTCCATCAACGGGTGGAGATAATATTCGGCGAACTTATATTGATAATACCTATAATACTGATGCAACTGCTCAAATGGTATTTCGTATGAGAACCGCTGGAACGGCAGTGAATGCGATGACAATATTAGGAAGTGGCAATGTCGGTATCGCTAAAACGAATCCCGGTACTAATCTTGATATCACCGGTGGCGTTAATGCTAGTGGTTCAATTAATGCCACTTCACTTTGTATCGCTAGTGATTGTAAGACTTCTTGGTCAACTCTTAATGCTGATACGGTTGATAGTTTTCACGCTAGTTCTCTAATGGCGGCGCGAGGAACTATTGCGGTCGCTTCAATCGACGATGCGACTTCACCTGGTTTTTATCAAATTGTGGAATCAGGACATTCGGAAGGCCTCCTGACTTTTAATCCGGGCGGTAGTGTCGGGATTGTGCAGATATATGCTTCATACAGTGGTACACTTCAGTGGCGCAATAAGACAGATAGTTCTAGTTGGACATCTTGGCGGACAATCTGGCACAGCGGTAATGACGGTACTGGTAGTGGTTTAGATGCTGACCTTCTTGACGGTTATCATTATAACGGTTTGCCTTATTTACCTCTTGCTGGCGGTACCATGTCCGGCGCTATTAGCATGGGTGCTAATAATATTACTTTCACAACCGGAGATATCACAGTTGATAAATTAACCGTGACGACCATCGATCCGTTGTATAATCTTAAAGGAACTAATTATGCCACTTATGCCGCTTCTATTTCAGGCGGAGTAAAAGAAGAATATATTGGTAAGATAAAATTAGACCGAAAGAATAAGCTTACCCGCGAATATGAGGCGGTGATTGATTTTGCCAATGAAGAAGAGGGAAGCGATCTTTGGGTTTGGCATCAAGTGGTTGATTTTAATCAAGCTAACGTTGAGGTGCTCATCACCCCCTATGGTCAATTCGCCCAAGCCTATTATCTAATTAGTGGCGATAAATTAATTTTCCGTTCTGATCGTCAAGTCGAATTGTCATATCGCTTAATTGGTAAACGTTTTGACTGGCGTAAGTGGCCGACCAAAGCGGAAGATCAATCCCAAAAAGGAGTAGAAGTAAAATAATTTAATAACACTAATAAATTTATATATAATTTAAAAATTTATGGAAAACAAACCAAAAAAACTATGGGTTCTCTTGGGGATTATAGTGGTGATTGTGATCATTATCATTGTCGCCGCTTCCCAAGGTAAAAAGCAGGGGACTGCTCCAACGGGGGAGAATGCGCCCGCTGGGACTGAACAAACCCCAGGGACAACTGGTCAGGGGACAACTACTCAGGATCAAGTTGTTGATATGCGTGGTGCTAAAGCGGAGATTCCTGGAGCTAATCCAATCACTAAAGACAATAAAGTGGTTACTCCTGAGGGCAAACAAACCAAGACAGATGTCATCCCGATGTCTGCCGACGCTCCTAAGCCAGTTTTGATTTCTAAAGATCAGTTAACCAACCAGGTGATGAGCCTAGAGATTGGCAACGGGACAATTACCCCTAAATCTTTTAAAGTTGGTGTCGGTGACCCCGTTTCTTTAGCAGTCAGCTCGAGCGATGGTAAAGTCCATGTGTTCATCTTTACTAAATCCGAAGTTGGCGCGATTGCTATGGGGGTCGCTGCCGGAGAGACCAAAGCAATGACCTTTAATGCCCCGGCAGCTGGTACATATGATTTCCGTTGCGATGTTCCGGGACATAAGGAACTAGGTGAAGTCGGTCAGATGATTGTCGAATAATTTAGTATTAGAATTTATTGAAAAGCGCCTGTTGAAAACAGGCGCTTTTTAGAATAGGTCTGGTTTTCAGATTGATGTAACGATTAACTATTAGGTTAGAAGGATAAAAAGGATATATAAACCATAGGGCTACTCATGGGATTTGAGAATATTGTTAGTTGCATGGATTTTCTGTAAATGGTATAATTTTTATACTAATTCCTAAAAAAGTATATGAAGCTAGAAAAACTAAAAAATAAGGTATCAAAATTGCTATTTTTTGATAAAAATTCGCTAAAATTATTAGAAAAAGATGATAATAATCTTAGCGCCAACCTAAAATATTGGCTTAAATCAGGAGATTTAATAGCTCTTAAGAGTGGCTTCTATGTTTTAAGAGATAGATATGAAAAAGAGGAAACCAAAGGCCTGTATTTGGAGTATTTGGCCAATCGTTTACTTTCTCCATCCTATTTGTCTCTTGAATACGTTTTAGATAAATATCAACTTTTAAGCGAATCAGCTCGAGTTTTAACTTCAATCACTGATAAAGTGGCGCGAAAATTTTCTAATTCTCTAGGTACTTGGCGTTATGATTCTCTCCCGAATAAACTATTTATTGGTTATAAAATTAAATATTTTAGAAATATGCCGATTTCCGAAGCCACAAAGGCCAAAGCCCTATTCGACTTTCTATATCTACGTTTCCGACGCGGGGACGAGCCGACTGAGAAAGGCCTAGAAAATTTACGTTTAAACTGGGAAAACTTAAATCAGCAAGACCGAATAGAATTATTTTCCTATTTTAAGTTAGTTCCTGGTAAACGCTGGTTAAAATTAAAAAAAATAATTGAAAAATATGTTGCTTAATTTATTAAAGGATTTTGTGAGTCAAAAGAGATTGGCTGGTTGGCCGGAGTTTGTTATTAAAAATGCTATCAAAGAATATCTCCAGTTTCCAGTTTTAGCTTTTCTCTATAGTCAAAAAGAATATCGCCAATTTGTTTTTATGGGTGACTCGGCTCTACGAATCATTTATGATTTACCACGTTTATCAGAGGACTTGGATTTTAATCTACCATTAGTCGATTATAATAAATTGGATTTAACTGTCTTAGGTAAGGAAATTAAACAATACTTTCATGACCAATCCCGATTGACTATCAGCTATCGTGTCCAAGGTCAAGGGCGTCTTTATTTAAAATTCCCCATTCTAAAAGAGCTTGGTTTGGCTGCCCAAGGGAGCGAGAGTGATTTTTTATATGTTAAGATTGAATTATCCGTGGAAGATTTTCTTAGACCCGAATACGAGGTAGCTCCCGTTTCCGGTTTCGGCTTTAATTTTATCGTAACAACCTATAATTTAAAATTTCTCATGACTGGCAAGATTAGCGCGATTTTGGATCGGTCTTGGTTTAAGGGTAAGGAAAATGAAATTGATATTAAAGGACGCGATTATTATGATCTGTTCTGGTATTTAGAGAAGGGGATCGAGCCGGATTTTCAGACCTTATCGTCTAAATTTGGGATTAATAATATGGCCGAGTTGAAATCCCGTTTGAAGGAGAAAATTAAAACCTCTGTTACTACTGTTAAACTCCGCTACGATTTAGTAAATTTTTTTGACGCTCCAGAGTTCATTGATAATTTCTGCAATAACTATTTAGAGATTATGAAGAAGTACTTGAATTAGCAGAAATTTCCATCATTTTTGTGTCATAAAGGAAGAGAATTGTGATATAATTATAATAGTGGTTTTTAGAATAATAACCTTAGTCTAGAGTACTTCATTGGCTCTCTAATTTCTATGTCTCAAAATAAAAAAATCAATCAGAAGAATAATCAACGTTTTATTTTTTTATTTTTTATTTTTTTAGAGATTGTTGTCTGTATTTTTTTGGCTTATATTACAATATTTTTTCTAAGCACCGCCTTAAAAGATTTATCGATATCCCTTAAAAATTTTCATCAGTCAGTCGAGAATTCTCAGCATAAAACAGTGATCGTTAATCTCCAGCCAGTGGAGGACGATCCCTCTCTGGCCACGACGACAATTAATGTTTTAACCGCTTCCAGCTCAGCCGTTATTGCTTCCAGCTCAGCGACCGTTATTCCTGTAGTTCTTCCCGGAGAACAAAAAAAACCAGATAATATTCCCGGCGTCGCTAGTGGCACTCCGCTCGACTTATTAGATGTGTCATTATTCTTCGGTTCTTTTGTTGAGAATTTTTCTGGAACCGTGGCGATTAACTCCCAGAAGACCACTTTATATCAAGATGAAACTGCGACGGCTCTTTATTTTCCACCCAACTACAGTTTGACTTCCGCTAGCTCAGAGATCGCTAATAAGTATCAGGCAGAACTAGACAAAATTAAGGTTAATAATTTTTCCGGACCTTACAGCGAACGACGTTGTTTGGCGAGTAATTGTTTGGAAATTAAAGACAAGGAGTTGTTTTACAATGATCAACGGTTAACCAATCCTATTAAAGACGAGGCCGGGGAACTAGTGGCTATCTCCCTAGGCTCCCTCGAAACTAAATGGTTGGTTGGATTTACCATCAAAAAGAATAACGGCTATATTGGTCAAGTTTTTTATTTTAATGGTGACAAGTTTACTCCGCTCAACCTTTCGACCGAAATTCAGTCCCCCTATTTCGGTTTATTTGGCTTCGGAGGAACGGACAACGACTTTTTAATAATTTATGGCGCCTATCAAGGGATCGCCTATCATTTGCAGAATAATCAAGCGGTTGACATTAGTCGTTTCTTTGATATTCGGGTGATGAACGGAGGCTTTAAAGCCGAAATCATTAAAATTGGAACCGGGCTAGAAACCACTTGGTATATCTTTAGCACTACCAGCTCTCAAATTAAACTAATTAAGCTCTGGCAGAATAAAACTCCGGCGATTGTGGGTGAAGCAGTTTTTAGCGGTCTATTCCCATCATCAGCCGAGTCAGTGGTTTTTAAATTTTTAGTAAAGACTAATGAAAAAAGAGACTTCTTGGTTAAAGTCAAGGAAGGGAATAAGGATACCTATTCTATTTTTTCTGACCGGGGTTTTAAAAATCAAACTCCTTTGGCCTATTATTCTTTACCAATCGCTCATGATGGCGATCGTTCGCAAGTGGTGATTAAAAAAATCGCCACTAGTTGGCTTGAGTTGGATCCAGCCAGTCTCGCGACGACGAAATTTTCTTTTTCCGCCGATGGTAAAACTTGGCGTGAGATTTCTTCACTTGACCCTAGTCAAGCTAATTTATCACCTCTGCGCCAGTATTTTTTACGGGTTATTTTACCCCGGTCGAGCGATCGTTTTTCTTCTCCCTTTCTCGCCTCGGTTTTATTCAATTACTATTGTCAGAAATAAGGCAATTATGGTATAATTAAAAGGCGAAAGACTGATTTTAGCAAAGATTTAACAGCCGTCGTTTTTTGGGGCGGAGATTTTTAGCAATTAGGTTAGTTAGATTTTTTAAATCAAATAAATAATTAGGAGGATTGAATAAATAATTATTAATTTTTCGCTTCGGCGATATCTTATACTTATATAAAATTATGAAAAACAAAAAAACAATCTTGATCGCTTTTATTGTTTTGGTGCTCCTGCTCGTGGTTATTTTAATTCTTGTTGCCAAAAAGGGTGGTCAAGGGGAAGTTACCAAGAATGAGGCCAATGATCTAGCGGCCTTTGTCAACAGCGAGGCTCTAGTTTATCAGGGTGATTCCGTGGAACTGCAACCGCAAATTATCACTGTTAGCGATGGCAATTTTACTCCTCAAACCATTTCCGCTCCCGTGGGTTCAAAAGTTAATTTGATTTTTCGCACCACTGATGATGAAACTCACCGAATCGTTTTTAGCGAAAAAGATCTTTCTTATATTGATCTTTCTTTCTCCAAAGCCGAAGGCGATAAGACTTTGACTTTTCCCGCTCCCCAGGCCGGTACCTATACCTTTACGATTGATGAGTTCGGCAATAAAGGAACATTCACTGTTAAATAGTTGTTAGAGTAGGCGCGGCTTATTAGAAATCTAGGCCGCGTGGCTTTACTAATTATTTTTTTGAACTTTTATGATTTTAAAAAAAATAAAATCAAGTAAACTTTGGTTCTTAATTCTCTTCGCTTTTCTTTTAACGGCCGGCCTTTTAATCGTCACTAGCCGGTCTTTTGTTTCAGCGACTAACACTTGTGGCCTTAACTCCGCTGGTACGTCTGGTGCTCTAACGGTTAGTAGTAATTGTAGCATCACGGCAGACAATGAAGGTGTTGCTGATGGTCGTTTAACTGTTGGTTCTGGCAAAACCATCACGATTGCTCCTGACGCCACTCTAGTGATCAGTCAAGGGCAAGACATTAGAATGACTGACCAGACCAGTCAGATAATTGTACAAAAACCGCGCACTAATTCTCGAGCAGCGGTAGTTAAGGGTAGTCTATGTGCCTTGGATCAAGATACTGACGGCTATGCCGCTAAGTATGTTCTATACTCGGCTCAGGCAGAACCAACCTTCCCGAGTGTAGCTTTGGGAGCCGCTAATTGTCCTTCTGGCTATACCAAGAAACAGTCGCTTAACTCTTTAGCTCAACTAGATTGTGCTGATGGTGCGGCTGGCGTGTATATGTTGCATTGTGTTGCTTCCGCTCCTTCTTATGGTTCGTGGGCTGATGTTGGCGGCAGCTCTTGTGGCAGTATTAACCCGGGTCAGCAATATCAATATCGTAATTGGACCAAAACCGTCCAAACCGCCGCTGATTGTGGGGGAAATTCTTGCAGTTTATCAGGTACAGAATATCAATATATAACTTGCGGTGTTTGTACGCCGGGCGCCACCCAGTATAACTATTGTGGTACGGGTGCTTGTGCTCGATCGCAACTGGTTACCTGTACCAGTGCTGGTCAATGGCCGACCGATTGTACGCCAGGAACGCCAGTTGGTGAAACTTGTAATGGGGCTGATGATAACTGCGACGGCTCAACTGATAATGGTTTAACTATTCCTTCTCAGAGTTGTACGGTTGGAGTGGGTGCTTGTCAAAGAACTGGGACTCAGATTCAAACTTGTTTAGGCGGATCAGGTTGGAGCGGTTGGGGATCTTGTTCTGTCTCACCCGGTCCTGAAGCTCCGGAAACTTGTAATAACATTGATGATAACTGTGATAGTTTAATCGATAATGGTCTAGTTTCCACTCAGAGTTGTATGGTTGGAGTGGGTGATTGTAAAAACACCGGTACTCAAACCAGTACTTGTAGCGCGGGGTCGTGGGGTGCTTGGAGCACTTGTTCAGCTGTCGCCGGAGCTCCCACTACAGAAACTTGTCAAGGAACTGATCAAAATTGTAATGGGACAATTGATGATGGGGTCACCCGAACTCATACTCCGGCTACTTGCGGGTCTGGAGCTTGTATAGCTAATTATGGTCTTGATACTTGCGTGACTGGAGGAAGTGCTACTTGGAATTTAGGGACGTGCACACCTGGTACTCCACCGACTTGTGGTAGTTTAAATAAAAACTGTGGTACACTGAGTGACACCTGCGGGGGAACACTTAGTTGTGGAAGCTATACCGGCGGGGAAAATGAGATGTGTGTAGATAATGTCAAAACTAATTATTGTTTTACACCCGGCAGTCAGGACGGAGATGCCTTTACTGATACTCAAGATCCTGACTGCGGCGGTTGCGGGAATTGTACTAGTGGAACATGTTGTAATGTAACTACCGGTTGTTTTCTAACGGGTTCAACAGTTTGCCAAACCTGTACGGCTAATAGTGGCAGTAGTGGGGCTTGTAGTATCTCGGGCACTGGATATGTCTGCTCAGGAAGTAGTGCTTCCTGTATAGCAACCGCACCCTACGCGTATTCTTGTGTCGCTAATGCCCCGGCAGCTGGTAATGTCTGGAATGGTAGTTCTTGGGTGGCTGCTTCCTGTGCTACTAACTGTGGTCAGAGTAGTAATTACTGTTCAGGCAATGATGTTGTAAAAAGTTCCTATGGCTGTAATACCAGCGGGTCATGTGATACTGGCACTAACCGGGCTACCTGTACCGTTCAAACTTGTTCCTATGGGTGTTCGGGTGGATCTTGTTCCTCTTGTACACCATATGATTGTGGTAGTCTTCCAGCGGGAGTATGGGGCTGTTGGTGGTGGGACGACGGTTGCGGTGGAGCATTGTGGTGTAATTGTTCAATTGGTTATGACTGTGCTTATGCTGGTACTAACGCTCATGGAAACTACGGCTATTGTATACCTAGTGGTGGTGGTAGTTGCACCCCAAATTGTACTGGGAAAGAGTGTGGTAGTGACGGTTGCGACGGGGAATGTCCCCCTTATGGATTTTCTACACCATGCTACAAGGATCCGCGTGTTTGTTGCGAGGGACTATGCACCTTAGAAGCTTGCGAGACTCCGATTGAGGAACCACAACCATAATTCATTTTTTGCTAATATTAAATCAAAATTTATAAAGAATAGTTGTTAGTTCAGACTATATAGTCATAGTAGTTGACAAATCTTCAATTTTGTTATATAATTACATTTAGATAATTTCTTTAACAATAGAAAAAAGGAGACAATCATGAAAACAGTAGTTTTTATTCTGATGCTAATTGTCTCCAGATCACTTTGGGGACAGTTGGTTGTTGACAACTCGCAATGGTTTCCTCCGGTGAGGAATCAGGAGGCTATCAACAATTGTTCGTACTTTAGTACGATATACTACTTGAAAACAAGTATTTGGGCTAAAGAGCTCCGACGTGACCCGAAACTGGTTGAAAACCAGTTTAATCACAATTTCGCCTGGAACCAAAATATTGATCCCATCGATCATTTTTCTGGGGTTGAGGCGGCCTTTTCGTTCATGCAGAGGCTCGGGTGCGCCACTATGGCTGATATGAGCCAAAATGAGCAAAGTTCGGAGATTTTTCCTTCCGAAGAAGCTAAGCTCAACGCGTTGCGTTATAAATCAAAGGGGTTCGAAAGTATCTGGATGCAGATGAACTCAACTTCCGCTGATTCGCTGATCATCGTTCAGCAACTTGCGGCGCTTAAAGATTCATTGCGGAATGGTCATAATTTTGTAATGAATTGTCGTATCTTTGATCATTTCTTTGATATCTCCGATCTTAACCCAGTGTATGGGTGTCCTTCAAACATCAATGACCTGGTCATGAGGAATTCACACCTCATTTGTGTGACTGGTTATAATGATACGATCAAAACTCCTGAAGGCCGTGGTGCGTTTAAGGTGATTAATTCCAACTCGCGGTTAGCTGGAGGACAGTGGTACTACGATTATAATTGGTTCTTCTTGTTTAAGAAATACACTTCGCGTTGTGATTTTTTACAAGAAGATTTTTCTTCTGAGCCAGAGGTAATTGTCAAATTAGACTTAATCAACATGGTTACCGGCGAAGATGTCAGCTCGGGAAAATATTGTTTCTCTGACAAACTATTCTCCGTCGGAAATGAAATGGTCGACTATGATTTGGCTGGTTATTCCCAGTCTCCTCGTTTCATTCTTCTTCAGACCATTAATGGTTTACCGGTACCGTCACAGAATCCTGATCCCGAATTTAAGTATTTGGTTGGTGGTGACAATGTGGTTCTCCTGCCCAAGCATGATCATGATGGTAATCGTAATGTTCTCGTCGACTTGACGAGCTATATCTCGGCCGAGAATTTTCAAAAATTGGAAATCTTAATCCAAGATCCAATCTCGGCAAACTATGTCGACGGGCAAGGAAAGGTTCTTTACGCTTATGATCGAGAAGCTATCTCCAGTTTAACTAGTGGATATATTCAGCTTCTTAAAGAAAATAAGCGTATTAACGCTCATGTTGTGGGTTTGCCAGATACGGTAGTTATTCTCAAGGACTACTATTCTGCGCCAGTTGGTTACCATACGTCGGCGGTTACCTGGAAACCTTACATTGGTCAGTCAACCGTCAACATTAGACGCTTTCTGGTCACTTTCGATATTAAGGATGCGATAAGTTCTAATGTGGAGTTGTCTCCTCATCAGGAAAGTCTCATTCTCGAAAGTTACCCTAACCCGGCTATCGCTGGAACGGTAATCAAATTCTCCCTTAACGAGCCTGGCTATACCACCCTCAAGGTCATGACCCTAAATGGCCAAGAGGTCGCTAAGCTTGTTTCTGAAGAGTTAAACTCCGGCGAACATCAAGTTAACTTTGATGTCAGCCGTCTCTCAAATGGTACTTATGTGTATATATTGCAGACACGTAGTACTGTTATAAGTAAGAAGATGATTGTTAGCAAATAAAAAATCTTCATACGATACGTTCAGGCCTCTGTCCCATTCAGGTGACAGAGGCTTTTCTTAATCATTGGCTTTTTATAGCCGGAGTTCTAGTCTGCAAGAGATTTATTGGCCAAATAGTTGGTAAAACCTGTATTATTTTTTTGGCAATTTTATACCATTTTAAATTAGTTGGATTTGTGCTTTTTTTGTAAAAAGTGTAAAATTAAAGGGTAGGCAAGCATTTATAAAAATAATTAGACCAAATCAAGACAGCATCAAGAAGGCTAAAATTTTAACAATATGAAAAAACTGTTATTTCTTTCACTTTTAATACCGGTGGTATTTTTATCTGGTTGTGCTAGTAAAGATAATAATCAGTCGGGATCAAAAGTGTCCCCTAACGCCGCTAGTGAGGAACAGGTTGTGGCTGATTCAGAGAGGATTATTCAACCCCTAGTAGCGCCACTAAAATCGATTGCGAAAGACAATTTTACCATTAATGTCCCCTCCGACTGGGCAGAACAGGAATCAGCTCCAGGGACTATTCTAACCATGGTTCGAACTGGAGATATTCAAAATTCGGTTGCTAAGAAGCTTGATTTCCGTAGCCGCTTCACAATTTCTTACCAGTATCTAGGGGCTAAGACTTTTAAAACTCATTTAGCGGAATTGGAAGATCAAATTAAGGGGGATTATCCGCAAGCTACTTTTATAGAACGAGATCCGATTTCAAAACAGTATCAACGGGGTCGGGTAGTTGAAGGAACGGTTACGCAGGATGGTCTTAATTATAAGTTTCTGGTGTTTATGATCGCTGGTCGTGTTGCTGAGGACGGAAAAGCGAGAGATGCTTGGATTCTCTCTTTTATCACCCTGAAAGATGAAATCACTCTTGATTTACCAATTTTCTATAATATTGTTGATAGCTTAAAGGAGCGGTAAATTCAATTAGCTGTTCTTCGATGTCGGTGGTTATCATCTAGACTCTTAAATAGTAAATTGCTATAATATAATTAAGCTTTTAAATTACGTCTGATAATCAGTCAGAGCTAATTCTTTCGGTTATTAGACATTTTGTTATTTTATGAAAAAAACAACTGTTGGCCCACTACTAACCATCATTGTTATGGTTCTACTAGTTGGCATGTTCGTGTATTTCTTTTTGCAACTTAATCGGCTGGACAAAAAATTAACGGCTGCTAATACCACTATTTCCGAGGATTCCGGAAAAATTAGTGCCATTGTTAATTTTTTTAACTCCAACCTCAATGCCCAGACTAAGTAAAAATAATTTAAGCAGTCCGGCGGTTACACTTAGTTCCGTTCGGACGCCCAATAATAATACTATGAGAAGAGAATTCATGTTTCCTTTAATCATTGGTTTGATCCTTGGTGGTTTACTTATGATGTTTTGGCAGTTCAACGCCCGCTTGAACAGTGCGCGTTCCGCCATGGCTCAATTAGAGCAGGTAACGGCTCAGAACACAAAGACGGTTAGCGATATTGTGGCTTTCATCAATCAAGCTACTGGCCAAGATAAAGCTGCCCCAGCCGCCGCCGCTCCGAAAGAATAATTATTTTTTACCGCAACATTAGATAAAAGCCCTGTTAAAAGCAGGGTTTTTATGTTACTAAGGTTATTTGCTTATTGCTCCTATTTGTTTTATAATTTAAATAAGATAGATCAGAAATAATCGTTAATTATTATAAGGTTATAGCCTGATTTATCAACTAAATATTTAAGGTTATACCCTTATGAAAAGTTATAGAAATAAACTCCAACTCGAACAGCTAGATAGAAAACTGAAGTTGTTCAGTAATTTAGCTGCTAGTGGAACGCCGACCGATGGCTGGATTCATGCCATTCGGACATCTTTAGGGATGTCTTTAAACCAACTGGCTAAGCGGATGAGTATGACCGCTCAAAGCGTTAAGGAATTAGAACAGCGAGAAAAAAACTACAATGTTACTTTAAAGAATTTAGCCGAAGCGGCTAGAATTCTAAATTTACGTCTAGTCTATGGTTTTGCCCCGCAGACTGATAGTTTGACTAAACAAGTTGATCGTCAGGCACGCCGGGTTGCCGAAAAAATAGTTTTAAGAACTGACAAGACAATGCGTTTAGAGAATCAGGGTAATTCCACTCCTCGTTTAAAAAAAGCGATTAACGAGCGGGCTGAAGATTTGAAGAATAAACAACCCCGGTACTTATGGGATTAGATTTAGTATATTTGGAAGGTGAGTCGCCTCTTTCCGAAGAAGAGAAAGATGATTTATTAATTAAAACGATTTCTAGTCGGATTGAGCTTGACGAATTCGAACAGCATAATATTGAAACGGCAATTGTCTGGGCAATGGGTCTTAGTTTTTCTGGATCCGCGGCTGATTATGTTTTTACCGAGAAGTTCATTAAAGATCTTCATCGCCAGATGTTTGATCAAATCTGGGGCTGGGCGGGAAGATTTCGTCAATCTAATAAAAATATTGGCGTGGATAAGAGTCTAATTAGTGTCGAAATCAAAAAACTATTAGACGATTGTCGGTATTGGTTAGATAATAAAACTTTTTTAGCGGAAGAGATCGCTATTCGTTTTAAACATCGTCTCGTTTCTATTCATCCCTTTGCCAATGGTAATGGACGCCATGCTCGTCTTTTGGCCGACATTATTATGGAGAAAGTTTTTAAGAAACAAGCTTTTTCTTGGGGAGGAGCTGATCTTAACAGTACTAGCAGATCTCGTTCTCAATATATTCAAGCTGTGCGTCAAGCTGACGAGGGAAATTATGAACCCCTTTTGAAATTTGCCCAATCATAATAATTTTTATTTAGTTATGACCCTAATTGAAGCTAAAAAACGCCTTGAAAAGTTAAGAAAAGAAATTGATTTTCATCGCTACAATTATCATGTTTTAGACCGGGAAACAATGTCACCGGCGGCTTTAGATAGTCTGAAAAATGAGTTATTTAAATTAGAAAATGAGTTTCCCACTCTTATCACACCCGACTCTCCCACCCAGCGAGTTTCTGGCAAACCGCTGGGCAAATTCAGTAAAGTAATTCATTCCCGACCCATGATTTCTCTATTTGATGCTTTTAGCGAAGCGGAAATGTTGGCTTGGGAAGAAAGAAATGTTAATTATCTCAAACGGCCGCTTCAAGCTGATTATTATTGTGAATTAAAATTGGACGGTCTAGCGATTAACTTACGTTATGAGAATGGTCTGCTGGTGCGCGGCGCTACTCGTGGTGACGGGAAAGTCGGGGAAGAAGTGACTCCTAATATTAAAACCATTAGCAGTATTCCGTTAAGATTAAGACAACCAAGCGCTAAAGAATTAATGGACTTGGATTTGTCGACAGCCGCGGTCAAAGAGATTTTAACCCTGTTACAACAAGGAATAATTGAAATTCGCGGGGAAGCGATCATGACCAAGAAAGTTTTCAGTGAATTAAATAAAAAGTATGAGCGTGCTGGCAAAGCCATCCTCGCTAATACTCGTAATGGTGTCGCTGGTTCCATTAGGCAACTTGATCCCCAAATAACCGCCGAAAGAAAATTAGAATTTTACGCCTATGATCTTCTCTTAGCTACCGCCGCCGGGAATTCTTATGACTATGGCGAAATCTTAACGCGTCGCGATCAAGCAGATAAACTCGCTAATTTATTAGGTTTTAAAACTTTAAAACAGAATCGCGTTTGTCACAATTTAGTTGGGGTGTTTGCTTTTTATCAAGAAACCGAAAATAAACGAGCCGCTTTGCCATTTGAAATTGATGGTACCGTGGTCAAAGTTAATAACTTAAAGCTTTGGCCGGTCTTAGGGATTGTCGGCAAGGCTCCTCGCTATATGATGGCCTATAAGTTTTCCGCTGAGCAGGCAACTACTAAGGTGAATGAGGTGGTGTGGCAAGTCGGTCGTACTGGCGCTCTAACTCCAACCGCTATTTTAGAACCGGTAAAAGTAGGGGGAGCAATTATTAGTCGTTCAACCCTCCACAACTTTGACGAAATCAAACGTTTAGATTTACGTTTAGGAGATACGGTTATTATTGAACGCTCGGGCGATGTAATCCCTAAAGTTATTCAAGTATTGAAAAATTTAAGAAACGGACGAGAGAAAAATATTCTACCGCCTCGAGTATGTCCCATGTGTGGTGGACAAGTTTTACAAATCGCTGACGAAGTAGCCTATCGCTGTGCTAATAAACGTTGCTATGCCGTTAACTTACGCCAAATTATCCATTTTGTCTCTAAAGGAGCAGTGGATTTAGCCGGTTTAGGACCAAAGTTAATCGAGCAGTTTTTGACCTCCGGGTTGATTAAAGATGCGGCCGACCTCTATGCTTTAAAAGAAGAAGATTTACTTAGTTTGGAACGATTTGCTCAGAAGAAAGCCGATAATGTCTTGCAAATGATTGCTACGCGTCGCACCGTTGATCTAAATCGTTTTATCTACGGTTTAGGGATTAGACATGTTGGCGAGGAAACAGCCGCGCTTTTGGCAATGCAAATTGCTCAGCGTCATCAGCAATCAAAATTAAAATCAGTTGAGCTCACAATCGGTGAACTCATTAAATATTTTCAAAGTTGGTCTGGGGAGGAACTGGAAAGACTGAGTGATGTGGGACCGATTGTCGCTCAAAGCATTTATGATTTTTGGCGATCAGAATGCAACTTAACTCTGCTCCAAAAATTCTCTCATCACGGTGTGCGCCTATTATTAAATATCCCTAGTAGTTTTCAGCAGCAGAAATTAGCCAATCAAAATTTTGTTCTCACCGGGACTTTAAGTGGTTTGACAATGCTAGAGGCGAAAGATAGAATTAAAGCATTAGGAGGGAAAGTTAAAGAAACTGTTAGTCGGGAGATAAATTATGTTGTCGCTGGCGTTGATCCTGGTTCTAAATACAATCGTGCTAAACAATTAGGAATTACTATTTTAACCGAAGAGGAGTTTCTTCAGATCATCAAATAAAGGCCCCCTTTAAAGGGGGAATTTATTGATTCCGCAGCCATTATTTATCCCACCACTAACTTAGTATAACACAAGCCTCATGATGGTTTGTTAAGAAAAAGATTAACTTTAGATAAAAAATTAGTAAAATTTATGGCGATTACTAAAGAAGAAATAATTCACATAGCCCAATTGTCACGCTTGCAATTGAGCCCTGAAGAAATAGAAGAATTTAGGGTTCAGTTGAGCTCGATTTTGGATTATGTCGGTCAATTAGAGAACGTAAAGACTAAAAATATCGAACCCACGGCTCAAGTTAGCGGTTTGGTTGATATTTTGCGCTTAGACGAAGTTAAAGAATGGAACAAAGAAGAAGTAATGGGTGCACTAAGCCAGGGAGAATTAGAAGGTGGACAGGTAAAAGTTAAACGAGTTTTATAAAATAGGTGAAGCGTCAAACTACTATGCAACTTAATGAACTAACAATTAAAGAAGCGCGCATCAAACTAGATCAAGGGGAAGTCACGGCGGTACAGATTACCCAGGCGTGTCTAGAAATAATTAAAAAAGT
>Ga0074199_1001752_pt1 | contig 16462 bp, 14 predicted proteins | sample EPASupsiteSAE347_FD_64528 | JGI IMG/M metagenome (GOLD analysis project Ga0074199, IMG submission 64528) | Bioremediated contaminated groundwater from EPA Superfund site, New Mexico - Sample SAE3-47 | ecosystem: Environmental > Aquatic > Deep subsurface > Groundwater > Contaminated ...
TTCATTCTAGGGTCTTTCGCGTTGGCCATTTTACTAGAATATATAATATAATAAATACCTTGTGGTTTCCAAATCATCACATATCCTTGTAAAGATGTAACTCTTCGAAATTTTAGAGGTCAAAATACCTCTGACATTTTCCATAATAAAAACTGTAGGTTCATGGTTTCTTATGATTTTCAGATAATGCGTATAAAGACGCTGCTCTTTGAGATTTTCAAATTCCTCTCTCGGCTGTTTGGAACGCCTTGATCTTCCCGCAATTGAATATGCCTGACAGGGTGGACCTCCAATGAGGACCCATGTTTTGCTTTCTCCTAAAGCTTCTTTTATGCGCTTATTGACCTTATCATCCGGGAAAGACTCGCTTCCAAGTTCAGCATGCCAGACACGGTTTATTGCTTTTTGTCCCTCAGGGATTTCCTTCATGAGGTTATTCCGTTTTGATGGACTTGGACTCCGCACATAATCATAATACCATTCAGGCACCTGTCCCTCAGGGAATTCACGAAAGAAAGCACGTAGTTCCAACGTTTTACAGGCATAAAAATCTTTTTCGATTGAGAGACGAATATCAAATAGTGGGCCGGAAGGTACGCCCCCGCTAAATCTGGCAAATCCCTCCCCCAGGCCACCTGGACCCGCAAACATATCTATGACAGGAATCACTCTGTTATTCACTTTTAATCATCCATAGCCGTATAGATAAAAAGAATGATCCCCTTTTCAGGATAATTCGCGGGACGGCGGATTTTCCCCCGCCTCCTCGTTGAAGACCTTGCGGAGTTGATTAGGATCGGGGTGGAAATCGATGATGGAAATGCCATAGGGTTTGTCTTTTTCATAAGTCGGGGTCGAGGTCATGATCTTGCGTCCTCCTGATCAGATTTTCTGAGGAGATTTTAGGTCATATATTACTTGGATTGTAGAGATAATCAAGAAAAATAACCGCAGAAAATTAAAGGCATCCTGGCGGACCGGTATCGCTGGGGGGGCATGGGAGGAACACAGATTAAACATTCAGCGTCCCTCCATGGCAGACATCGGCGACAGATCGAAACAAAAAATGATGCCGGCAGATGTTGATTATTATTTGAAATTACTGTAGAAGAACTACATATTCAGACGAAAAAGGAAAGGAGGAAAGTCGATGGCGGAAAATAAACCTCAACTTCCTGACATGTTCTGGAAGTGCGGCAATTGCGGTAATACGATCCAGGTCGAGAAACCACCCCAGGAGTGTCCTGCCTGCCGGCAGCAATGTGAGTTTCTCAATGTGACCTGCTACACCCCCGATTGTGGATTTACAGGTCTTGACCAACGGCTGAAGTAGCATTACATCACAGCAATTAAAAAGACAGGAGGAATAACATGGGTAAATCGATCAAGGGAAGCAAGACGGAAAAGAACCTGCTGGCGGCCTTTGCCGGCGAATCACAGGCAAGAAACCGCTACACCTACTTTGCCGGCGCCGCCAGGAAGGAAGGCTTCGAGCAGATCGCCAATATCTTCTTGGAAACGGCGGAGAATGAGAAGGAACACGCCAAGGTCTTCTTCAAGCACCTCGAAGGCGGGGAAGTAGAGATTACGGCCGGCTATCCCGCCGGGATTATCGGCGATACAAAAGCCAATCTGGAAGCGGCGGCAGCGGGAGAACAGATGGAATGGACGACCCTTTATTCCGATTTTGCCGCCATTGCCAAGAAAGAAGGATATCCGGAGGTGGCCCGCTCCTTTGAGCAGATTGCGAAAGTGGAAAAATTTCATGAGGGTCGCTACCGCGCCCTGATCGCCAATATCGCCGCCGGCGCGGTCTTCAAGAAAAAACAGAAGGTCAAGTGGCATTGCATCAATTGCGGTTACGTTCATGAAGGAACGGCGCCTCCGAAGAACTGCCCGGCCTGTCTCCACCCCCAATCCTATTACGAAGTCCTGGCGGAGAACTATTAGACGGGAAAGTCATGAAGAGCTACCGCAAGGAACTATGGTTCAACGTGCCCGACCGGCGCGGTTTTATCAATATCACCCCTCAGGTCCGGCAATGCCTGCGGGAAAGCGGGATCGCCGAGGGGCTGATATTGGTCAACGCCATGCACATCACCGCTTCGGTCTTCATCAACGACGATGAGGCGGGCCTCCACGCCGATTACGAGGACTGGCTGGAGCAACTTGCCCCCCACGCGCCCGTCTCCCGCTACCGCCATAACCGGACGGGGGAGGACAACGGCGACGCTCACCTGAAGCGCCAGGTCATGGGGCGGGAAGTCGTCGTCGCCGTGACGGCGGGAGACCTCGATTTCGGTCCCTGGGAACAGATCTTTTACGGGGAGTTCGACGGCCGGAGGCCCAAACGGGTGTTGGTCAAGATCATCGGGGAATGACAGCAAAGATGCTGCCCCTGCGTCGCACAGATGAAAATAAATCTAAAATTTCTGCGGCTTACGTGCTGCCTGCTCACTCTTGGCTGGGGGCTGTTCCTGCTCCCCGGGTGCACCACCCATTTTCCAACCAACGACAAAAGCACCCTTCCCGCCGGCGGCGGTCCCGGAGAAACCAAGGCCCCGATGATGATGCGCAGCGGCCGGCCTGTCGTAGTATCCGTATCCCCCGCCGACCCGGATATGCAAAAGCCGTTAACGCCCCCCGGGATCAGCGCCGTGTGGACCGCCCCGAAAAAACCGCCCCCCTACCAGGCGCTCCGGGCGGGAACCCGGCACTATTTCGGATTTGAAATCACCCCCGATTTTGAAAAAGCAACGCAGGCCTTTCTTGCCGGCGACGGAGAGGCGGCGCTCCGGTATTATAAGCGGGCCGAACAGGACTCTCACAGCGGCGCGGCCGGCGCCTGGCGAAGCTCATACGAGTATGCCCTTACCCTTGTCCAGGCCGGTCGGCCGGACCTCGCCGAGGCGGAGCTGGTAAATACGGAAAGAAGGGAACTCGAATTTTCGAACAGCAAAATCGGAGCCCTGAGCCTGCGCGCCGAAGTGCGCTATTGGATGGGAGACTTGGAAGGGGCCATGGCGGACGCCTCGGCAGTCATTAGAGAGCTGGGATACCAGCGAATATCCACAACCTTTGACGCCGTTCCCGACGCGGTCGAGTTATTTCGCCTGGCAAATAATACGGCGGCCCAGCTCCGCGCCTTCATCACCCTGGGAGGCTGCCTCATTGCCAAGGGTCAATATCGGAATGCCCTTCCCTGGCTGGAGCTGGCGGCAAAACGCAGCGAGGAAATCTCCCGACTGATGACCGATCCCCTTTATGGGAGCTTTGTATCGGCCTATCCCGAAATCTATTACGGCACGGGCTTGTGCCTGGCCGCTTTGGGGACCGCCCTGACAGCCCTTGATCCCGCCTCGGAGCGGGGAGAGGAACTTTTTCGCTGGGCCGGAGAATATTTCCAGGCCATTGGTTATGCAGCGGGAGAAGTCATCGTCCCGTCCTTTAAGGCCCAGGCCCTGCTGGACGCAGGTCAGCCCGAACGGGCGGAAAAGGCGGCGGAAGAAGGCCTTGCCGGTGCGGAAAGGCTCGAGTTGCTGGATTACATCTGGCGCCTGGAAACCCTCCGCGGGGAAGCCTTCTTCAGGCTCGGGCAGACGGCAAAAGCGGAATCCTCCCTCCGGCGCGCCCAAACGGTGGTCGATCGCATCTCCGAAACCATGACTACCGATGAGGCAAGGATAAGATTCGGTTCCGGCAAGGAAAAGGTTACCCGCTATCTGGTCGAGATAGATGTCGGCAAAAAAGATTTCGACGCCCTTTTTCAGGACATGGAGCGGGGAAGAGCCCGGGCCTTTGTATCCATGCTTGCCCAACGGAACATCTCCGGAGCCGGGGAAGAGCCCCTGGTTGAGGAAATACGCATATTGGACAAGGCGATTCTGAAAGAACGGCAGCGAAAAAGCGCCTTTGCCAGCCAGGGAAAAACCCGGGAACAATTTGAAAGTAGCTTGTTGAATCGGCGGGCGGAGCTGGTTGCCCGGCTGCGGGGACGGGCTCCCGATCTGGCCGATGCCTTGGCCGTTTCCACGATCGACCTTCCCAGCGCCCGGCGCCGCTTGAAGGCAGGCGAGGTGCTCGCATATACCCTGCCGCCGGATGATGAAAAGCCTCTTTCCTTTCTTCTGATCACGAGAGAGAAGGCCGCCCTGAAAACTCTTTCCATCACTCCCCGGGACCTGAGAAACAAACTGCTTGCCTTTCACCGTATCCGCAAGGAGCAAGCGGTCCGGGCCGTTAAGATCACTCGGGCAAAGCCCGGAGAGGACCAGGGAAAGAACGCGGAGACGCTTGCCCTGGAAGAGCTGCGGCGGGATCTCGCTCTCGCCGATTGGGGCGTCGTCAAAGCCGCTTATGTGGTTCCCGGCAGCGATATGTACTTTGTTCCCTGGGGAGCGTTGAACCTGGATTTTCCCGTCACGATCCTGCCCACCGGCGGCTGGACAAGCCGTTCGGGTCAGGCCGGGAAACCGCTGAAAAGGGCGGGTATCGTGGGAGATCCCAATTTCGGCGGTCAACTGCCCCAATTAGCGGGTGCCCGCCGGGAGGCTATCGCCGTGGCGAAACATTACGAAGGCCGGGCCCTGATCGGCTCCGAGGCGACGGAAAACAGGCTCCGCCAGTTTGTCGGCAAGGGCGTTGATGTCCTTCATTTGGCCACCCACGCCCTCTACGACCCTCTTGCCCCCCTCCAGTCCGCCGTCATCCTGACCACGGGCGACAAGCCCCTGCCCCTTACCGCCGAAAAACTATACAGCAAACCCCTGCCGGCACGGCTGGTGGTCTTGTCCGCCTGTGAAACGGGCATGGGACAGGTGATTGCTGGAGACGACCTGCTGGGCCTCGTTCGCAGCTTCTATCTCGGCGGGGCAAGCACCGTGGTAAGCAGCCTCTGGCCGGTGGATGATGAGGCGACGCGGCGTTACATGGAGATATTTCATGAAAGATCGCGCGAAGGAGACTTCGGCGCCGCCTGGCTTGCCGCACGGGATGCGCTGAGAAACCTCGGCTACCATCCCGCCGATTACGGCGCCTTTGTCCTGGGAGGATCATTCGGGAATTATACACAACGACATCATTAATTGCGCATATTGTCATTCCGGCGAAAGCCGGAATCCAGGAAAACACTGGATGCCGGATCAAGTCCGGCATGACATAATTGTTTGACAGATATGTCGTTGTGTATAGCAAGTAAAGATCAATTTAGCCCCACTTCCTCACTAATGAGTGAGCCTCCCGAATTTCATTTATCATTCCTCCGGTTGATTTATTCCTGTCATTGAATTGTTTTGACATGCAAGACCCCTTCACCTATACTAAAATACAGGCTGTGAGGAACAATTTTATCAAGCCACGCTCGGAAAGAACGAACAGCAATTGAATCCAGCATCCCCAAAGATAAGGAGGAAATTATGACGACAATCCAGGAATTGAAAACCTTTAAGCTGTTCCATGGTTTGAACGATGAAGAGTTAAACAGAATCGCGCCGTTGATTCAAGAGCGAAGCTTTAATAAAGGTACAAGGTGTATTCTGCAAGGAACTCATGCGAGCGAGTTGCACCTTTGCCGCAGCGGTAAGGTGAACATAGTCGTCCAGCACTTTGAGGCCCCGACCATTTATGTTAATATTCATACCGCCTTGGAGGGAGAAGTCTTTGGATGGTCTGCCCTGGTGGAACCATATAAATATACGGCATCTGCCATTTGCGCGGAGAAGACGGAGGAATTTTACCTGAGACAGGCGGATTTGTGTAAGCTTTTCGATCAGGTTCCGCGCATAGGCTATGTGTTCATGAAGAATCTTGCGGCACTTATCAGTTCAAGGGTGACGGACTACAGCAAGAGGCTGAGTAAGGACATCGCCTTGGATACGCGGAGCGATTATGAATGGTAGAACAAGTTGCGGGATTAGATAAAGCATTTTCTGTTGATGCGCAATAGGATTCCGAAAAAAGATTAAGTGCGTCGATAATTGCCCACATCTGCAGGTATGAGACCCGAAGTCTGCATCCGAATCTATTTCGGGCGTCTACGATGTGGATAAGTTAATGCCGATAAGGTGGACTTGGCCACCTTATTTTTGAAAATCCCATACGGACAATTTTTGAAATTCGATAACTCCACCAGTTTTAGGATTTGCCTTAAAACAAATTTTGATAGGCCCTGGCTCCGCTTTTTTTAGTTTTGTATAGCTTTCAACATATTTATTGTTAATAAATGCGTAGACAAATCTTCCTCTTTGATGAATTGCCAGAGTGTTGATTAAGGGATTTTTCTTAACTTCCAATTTTGGCCATACTGTCCAGTTTTCCTCGGCCTCATATATATAATATTTATCTGTATTATTACTTAAGCCCAAAGCTACTCCCCTGCCATATAGATCCAGAACCCAGACTTCCCTCGATCCTGCAATGCGAACTTGAACAAAAATATCTGCACTAAAGCTCTCCTTGGTATAAACACAAGCATCGGAATATCTCGCTTGTACAGGAGAAGATTGTAACTGAAAATATCCGGGAACAGTATCACTTACAGCAACCAACCGATCATTATTTTGAAACTGACTTAGAGAATTGAATATGGTTTCCTTTGCCTTACTTACATCGGGAATAATTTCCCCCGAATTTTTATTGAGAGGTGATTGTTCTATGGGGACACTTGTATCGAGGGTATTATTTTTAGACACTCTAGATTCATTGAGATATGCAGCTTGGAAAGCGCGGTAAGATTCATCATGAATGTCAGCGGGCTTAACTATATCAATATGATTTTTGTCAATTGGGCCTACTGGTCGATTACATAAATGCGTGGCACTTTCTTGTTCGACTAACATAACACCAAACGTATCCTTCGCTTCATAAGAACCATAAGACGGAATTCTCGTCATTTGTTCTGAAGCCAACCAGTTCCTCTGAATGTCGGCTAAAGAATCGTCAGATTTTAGAGGAACCATTTTGCCATATTGTGGATTCTGAGATAGATAATTCATGACTCTGGCTATAGAACTTCCTGACGTTGGTGTTGCAAAAAAGTAAAGAAAGCCCCCTAAGCTTACTTTATCTGCGTAATCTTTATACTTAAGAAGAAACTCGCGAGTTACAAGCCCGCCCATGCTATGAGCGATGAAAATCAATTTGGAATGATTTAGAACCTTGTCACTTTGTAGGTCGCGCCACATGCATTCTGCTAACTCATTTATACTATACGCCTTTGCCATGACTGGGCTTGAATAGTTGATCATGTATATGTTTGCTTTATCGAAATCTGGATCATTTTTTAGTAGATCCGGCCAATATGCTCTATTGACATTTGTCCAAGTTGAAGTAGGGTCACCAGACACACCATGAACAAAAATAATCACAGTGGAATTTTCTGGATTATTGCGAAAATAGCGAGAGTTGTGTGATATGGTTTCGGCTCCGACGTGTAATACATGAGTAGAGGCACAGATTAACAAGAAAATGGAAAAAAATAGTGTAGTGAATGTATTTTTCGTATCAAGTTCCTCTTCGCGTATCAAACATTTATAAGTGTTTGCAGCTCAAGAATAAATCATTTTACATTTCAGTATCTACATAAATCATATCGATATGTCTATTATTTACTTCAACCATCACAAAATACTTATAAAGAAAGCATTGCTATCGAATTATCCGCATGAATCGTTTCAGCCAACAAGGCTCATTGATTAGCAATCAAATGGATAAATAACTCCAAAGATGCCATTTCTATCGACTCTCAATTAATAACCGATAAGTAATGCCATTCGAAAGGTTGCATGCCCGTCAAAATCACCTGACACTCTCCTTCAGGAAGGAGCGGATGGCACCTTCATTATAAAAATACACGCCTGAATATCTGCACGTTTCAATCGGGACTGAACAAGCGAGACAGAACAAAATATTAACGATGTCAATTTATACTTGACATTTTAAAATTATTTTTATACTGAGTATAAAAATATACAAAGTGTATTTATTGAAAATGATGTTTGGAGGAATAACCAATGGACGGCCTTATTGAAAAAAAGAAAAAAGAGAGCCGCGATAAAATCATTACGGTAGCGGGTGACCTATTTAATCGACAGGGCTTCGAAAGCACGACCATGGATCAAATTGCAACCGAAGCTGCTGTAGCCAGAAAAACCCTGTATAACTACTTCCCGGTCAAAGAGGCTATCGCTGATGCATATGCCCGAAAAATATCGAAAGACCTGGCCCGGACAGCATCAAAAAAACTCTCCGACCTGCCCGACATTAGATCGCGCCTGATCGCGGCCATTAGTAATTCCTATAATTGGGCGGAAATGAATCCAAAGCTAACCCATATCGTTTTAATGTATCGTTTTAAGAATCTTCTCCAGGCCACTGAGAATAAAACTGAGAATAAATTTGAGTTAACCGGCACTCAAAGTATTATCCTTGAAATTCTTCGTAAAGGGCAGGAACAAGACGAGATTAGAGCCAATATACCAGTAGAAATGATTTTTAGTTATATTGATTACTTGCGTACATCAACGGTGTTGAAGTGGCTAAAAAACGATGCTCGCGGCGATCTTCGGGAGGAAATCAGCCTTTTTGTGGACCTGATCCTGAATGGGGCTTCCAGTAATCCTGGAAATATTCTTAATAATAAGGTGTCCGGCAAGAAGAGGTAATATGAAAAACACAACTATTGACTATCTGATATCATGGAATGATGCTTTCCATACTGACATTAATGTGGTTGGGGGAAAAGGGTGGAATCTGTCCAGGTTATCTCGCTACGGCTTTAAAATTCCGGATGGGTGCATTCTCACCGCCAAAGCTTATCGCGACTTTATTGATTTCAATCAAATCCGGGAACTTCTGGAATCAACCTCTCGCCAAATTCATACTGAGAATTTGGATGCATTTGATAACATACTTGTTCGTTTGCGGGGACTGATAATTGGAGGCACATTACCCCCGGCGGTTGTTACTGCTATCAAAGATGCTTTATCGTTATATAAGTTAACGGGGAAATCCGTGGCCGTAAGGTCTTCCGCCTCTGCCGAGGACTCCGGGCGAGCTTCATTTGCCGGTATTCACGATTCATTCCTCAATGTCAGCGGATTGGAAAATATCATTGAGGCGATCAAGGGCTGTTATGCCTCCTTATGGACGCCGCGCGCCTTTGCCTATCGCCGCAAGCTAAGCATAAATGACCTCGAAATGTTGCCGGCCGTGGTCATCATGGAAATGGTGAATGCCCAATCAGCGGGAGTGGCTTTTAGCTGCGATCCGCAAAGCGGCCGCCGTGATCTGCTCGTCATCAATGCCAATTTCGGCCTGGGAGAATCAGTTGTCACCGGATCGATAGAACCCGATACTTATAATCTTGGTACACCCGTTTATACAGTGCTTCCGGAAATTAAAAGCAAGCAAATAGGCGCCAAGCAAGGGCTGACCCAAACCCATACCGGAGGCGGCGTGTATTTTGAACCATGCGGCAATCGATCTTCAGAGCAAGTTTTAAATGACGAAAATATAGCGCGCCTGGGCAATCTGATAACGCGTGCTTTCGATACGTTAGGTGAAGGTGAGGAGCATCAGGATATTGAATGGGCTTTCGACGGGAAAGAAATTTACTTACTTCAGGCAAGACCGGTCACCGCTTTACCTGATTATACGTTTAAAGATGCAAAGCAGCAGCAATGTGTATGGTCTAACGGCAATTACCGCGATGCCGTGCCCATGGTTATATCGCCTTTACATCGACGGATGATGAAAGACATTATTGACATCATCCAGTTTACAGCATTTGCCACACCGGGATACGCAATACCGGAAGGATTTCAATTTTCACGATTTTTTAACGGCCGCCTATACTGCAATATGTCCGATTTGTTTTGGGCCTATTACGATTGCCACGGTATGCTTCCTGGCAACCTGACTCCCGTATGGGGCGGTCACCAGGAAGATCTTGTCATCGATGATCAGGATCCCTTTCAAGGTACGGCCGGTTTAAGGAGACAACAATTGGGTGCAAGGACCATGGCTTTGGTTACGGAGGCTGCGGCCAATGCTTCCGACACATTTGCGGAAGTTATTGCTGCCATAAAAAACATTACCGGAGACGGATTTAAGAATTTACCCGACTTCGAATTTCTTCAAAAGTTTGAAGCACTGGGGCAAATCGTTAGATCCTATAGTGAAAAATATTGTTTCTTAAGCTCGGTGGGAATTGTTCCAGTGGTAATGCTTGCACAAAGTTTCGTTTCACAACTAGGTATCAGGACCACCCGTATTGTTAACGGACTCATGGCCGGGGGGGAAGCATCCATTACCAGTGCCGACCATGGGTATCGGCTGGTCGAATTGGCCCAATTAGTCAGGCAGGATAAAGACGCTTTACAATATTTCAGCAATGACGGTTTTGCCCCCTTATTATGGGAAGAGCAACTTCCGGAAAGCTCTCCTTTCAAACATGCTTTTCGCAAATTCATGAAAGTGTATGGTCATAGGGCAATATACGAGTTGGACATCATCAACCCCCGCTGGCAGGAAGACCCGACCTATCTCTTAGACATTATCAGAAGCACAATCCATACGGCTGATCTGGCCTGTTGGCGAACCCTCCAAAAGGCGAATTTTAATCGGGCCTGGGAAGAAATTGCCGCATTATTCCCCAACGAGCAACTTGATGAAATTCGCCAAGCCATTTCTGATGCCCAGCAAGGCGCCGGTGTACGGGAAATGAACAAATCAATTTTGGTTACGATTTTGAATCCATACCGTTTGCTGGCACTGGAATTGGGTAATCGTTTCTCCAGTCGAAACCTCATTTCCAAGCCGTCCGATGTTTTCTTTTGCACCTGGACGGAAATTTTCTCCATTTTGAACGGGGAATGGGATGGAACAGGGCTTAAGACTCTCCTGGAAGACCGCAGAACAACACACAAGAAAAATGAAAAGCTTGCTCCGCCGGATATTATTCGGGGAGAAAAGCCTGTCTTCTCGAAAGCCGTCATTAATACTTCCGGAAATTACTTGCAGGGCATTGGAACGGCAGCAGGAAAAGCCACCGGAATCGCCCGCGTCATTAATCATCCCGGCGAAGGCAATAAACTATCGCCGGGAGAAATCCTTGTGGCTCCTTCGACCGATCCCGGCTGGACTCCCCTCTTCCTCAAAGCATCTGCCGTGGTTATGGAAACCGGCGGTTTTACATCGCACGGATCAATTGTTGCCCGGGAATACGGCGTGCCGGCCGTCATTAACATTCCCGGTGTAATGAAGGCCATGCGGGACGGACAGACCATCACGGTTGATGGGGATGAGGGAAGAGTCTATATTGGTTTGGACTCGATTTGAAAAACCACACAAAAGTAACTTAAGCACGCCGGGAACAGCGACCTGTGATATATCTTAAACTCTTTCTGACCGCCGTCCTCTGGGGGGGAACATTTGTCGCCGGCCGGATCGTCGCCCAGGAGGTGGGACCGGCGGCAGGCTCCTTCCTGAGATTTGCCGTCGCTTCCCTCCTGCTGCTGGTCATGACCCGGCAGGCCGAGGGGCGCCTGCCGCTCCCACCCCGGAAACAGATGCTGCCGCTCCTGCTCTTGGGAATGACGGGAGTGGCGGCCTACAATATCTTTTTTTTCCTCGGCCTGAAAATCATCCCGGCGAGCCGGGCGGCCCTGATTGTCGCCACCAACCCCGTCTTCATCGCTCTCGGTTCCGCCCTCCTTTTCAAAGAACGGCTGACCGCAGGGAGGACGGCGGGAATCGCCCTTTGCCTTACCGGCGCCGTCGTCGTCATCTCCCGGGGGGATATCATGGCCCTCCTTAGCCACGGCGTCGGTCAGGGGGAGACCTTTATCCTTGGCTGCATCGTCAGTTGGGTAAGCTACTCCCTCATCGGGCGGGGGGTCCTGAAAGAGATCTCGCCCCTCGTCTCCGTCGCCTACGCCTGTCTCACGGGAACCTGCATTCTTGCCGTCCCCGCTGTTTTTGAAGGGATGCTCCCGGCCATCCCGGGCTATTCCCTCACCTCCTGGGCAGGGATCCTTTTTCTGGGAGTTATGGGGACCGTCGTCGGCTTCATCTGGTACTACGAAGGCATCAAGGCCCTGGGCCCGACCAGGGCCGCCGTCTTTATCAATTTTGTCCCCGTAAGCGGCGTGATCCTCGGCTGGCTGATCCTCGCTGAAACAATCAACCTTTCCCTCGTCCTGGGGGCCCTCCTCGTTATAAGCGGGGCCTGGCTGACGAACCGCGGCGACTAATATTTAATTGACACCCCATATTGCTTGTCTTATATTTTTATCAGGCGGGAGATAATTTCTTTCGGCACCCTCAATCTTCAGCACCTTTCCGCGGAAGAGCAAGGACCGGCGCCGGAGAAGAAGGCAACGCTCAAGGATAGCCGCGTGGATTTACACCTGAAATAAACGAATTACCCTCTTGAATCCGTTTTGCCCTTTTTGTTGGCGTACATCAACTTATCGGCCGCCGCCATGAGTTCATCGAGGGATAGGGGATGCTCGGGGTCGTAAACGGACATCCCCCAACTCATGGCAAGCTTGTATCGTCGGGATTCTCTTTTATTGTATTCATCGATATGCTGCTGCAGACGCCTGGGCAAGACCTCCTGATCGATATCCGCAGCATAGGTGGAGAGCACGGCAAATTCATCTCCCCCCACGCGGGCAATGAGGTCCGATTCACGGAAGGTAAGCCGCAGGATATCCGCCGTAGCCGTAAGGGCCCGGTCTCCCTCGTCATGACCGAAGATATCGTTTATCTCCTTGAGGCCGTCGCAATCGACAAAGGTGAGATGCATCTTATTTCTCACCCTGTTTGCCGTTTTAATCTCCTGTTCGGCAATAGTTAAGAACCCCCGCCGGTTGTAAAGATCCGTCAAGGGATCGCGCAGGGACATCTCCCGGATTTCCTCCTCCATCCGCTTGCGCTCGCTGATATCGCTGACGCTGGTCAAAACGAATTTTTCGCCGTTGATGGTAATAACTTCCGCCGAGAAAATCCCCGTGACCGTCTCCCCGCTCTTCTTCTGGAAGTGCAACTCCCTCCCCTGCACCCTGCCGTTCCTCGACAATTCATCAACGATAGCCGCCCGATCTTCTCCACTGGTCCAGATAAGGAGTTCCAGGGTCGTTTTTCCTACCACCTCATCGTATGGATACCCGGTGATATTCACGAAGCCTTCGTTAACTTCCATAACCCTTCCATCTTGCAGCCGGGTAAGGACGATGGCGTAGGGAGATGAATGAAAGGCTTTGGCGAATTTCTCTTCCTGGTTCTTGAGGTCCGTGAACAGGCGCTTATTTACCATCAGCACGAGGCTGTATGTCAGCAGAATCATCAGCACCTGATAACCGATAATGACCAGCGATTGAAAAGCCCCCGAATGGAAATAATCGTTTACCGGATGGGGACTCGTAAAATACTCGGCGATCCGGACGACATTAACCAGGCAGAAGGCGCCGAAAACTATCCCTACCCCAAAGGTCAACGGACGCATGCCGGGTTCGACCCGATACAACATGAGCCACATGCACTGAAACCAGATGGTCAGCAATCCCAGCGAAACGACAAGATTGCGCGTGGCCAGGTCCGTTTGAGTAAAAGCGAAATAGTTGAACGCAAAGGCATAAATCGCCAGGAAGACATAATTATGGACCTGAGAGCTTATTTTGCCGACGAAACGTTCCAGCCCCATATAGCCGAGGATTGATCCCATAAAGACCAGGATGTTGGCGAGGGCGACAGACATCCAGTCGGAGATGAAACCACGCATGGCAATCAAAACCGTCGCCGCCGCCTGCATGGCGAAGTCGAAAACCAGGAAGCTCATGCCGGCAAAGCGGTTGCGGCTCTGCTGCCACAGCAATACGACAACCAGCGTGCAGATGGCAAAGGTGATCACGTTGGTAAAGAAAACCGTCCGCAGGTCAAGGAAATTCATATGGCGTCTCGATCCGCCATGAATGGAATATGCATGAATCCGACCTTTCAAGATATAGTCATGATTGAACAATAAGCGTCATGCCTATCAATGTCAAGGAGGGAAAAGTTCTCACGGAATTCTCACCCGACAGCTATCTTTACGCGGAATGATCTTGATCCTGAAGGCAGCTCATGATATTGGGAAAACTCAATAAATTTGGTAATACCGAAAGGTAGCTTCATGGCCGTCCTCCGCATTGCCACCTACAACGTAAATTCCATTCGTTCCCGCCTCCACATCCTGATGCCCTGGCTAAAGGAAAATCGGCCCGATGTGATCTGTCTTCAGGAAACCAAGGTGGCAGACGGCAAATTCCCTCAGACGGAATTTGCCGATGCAGGTTACCATGTCGCCTTCCGGGGAGAGCGTCAGTACAACGGCGTCGCCGTGGCATCGCTGGAAAAACCGGAAGCGGTGGCCTGCGGACTAGGGGACGGGGAAATGGCGGATGAGGACCGGCTGCTCCGGGTATCCTTCTCCAACTTCACGGTCGTCAATACCTACGTCCCCCAGGGCCGGGAGCGGGAAACTCCTCACTTCGCTTACAAACTTGAGTGGTTCCAGCGGCTGCGGCGATACTTTGAACGCTCCTTTTCCCCTGAAGGGGATGTCGTCTGGTGCGGGGACCTCAATGTCGCCCCCGATTCCATCGATGTCCACGATCCCAAGCGACTGCGGGGACACGTCTGTTTCACCCCCGAGGTATGGGAGGCCTTTGATCATGTCAAAGCGTGGGGTTTCTTAGACGTCTTCCGGAAACACCATCCGGGGGAATCGCAACAATATACCTTCTTTGATTACCGGGTGCCTAAATCCGTGGAAAGAAAGTTAGGCTGGCGGGTCGATCACATCCTTACAACAGCGAAACTGGCGGAAAGGGCCACCCGCTGCTGGATCGACATGGCCCCTCGTATGGCGGAAAAACCTTCGGACCATACGGTTGTTATGGCGGAATTTAATTTATGAAACGGGAGCATGGCTATGAAAATTTCCGGAGAAACGACGCGGGTTAACGAGGCCATCCAGGAAACATTTTCCCGGATTGAGGATTCCCTGTCTGCGGCGGCCGATGTCGGCGAACTTATCGCGTATGTCGTACAGGAGCTTCAGAAAGCATTTGCCATTCCCTTTGCCTGGTTTTCCCTGGTTGACCGACCGGAAACGGCGGGCTGGGAAGATAAGCTTATTAAATCGCCCTTTCTCAGGAACCGCCTGAATCAGATCGACGCCGCCGCCTTTTCCGAACTGGCAGTCAAAGGCGCGGCCCCTGTCCTCGCCAACGGCGATCTTAAGCCTTTTTACCGGCTCCTCCCCCAGAACAACAAATATTTCATCAAATCCATTGCCATGGCCCCCCTCACCATGAACGGAGTCTTTATCGGCAGCCTTAACTTTGGCGACGCCGCTCCGACCCGCTATCACGCCGAAATGGATACATCCCTCCTGGCCCATCTGGCCGCCGCGGTATCAAACAACCTGACCGATCGCCGCTCGGAGACCGAAAAGACTTAGCTCTTGGGTTTCAGGGTCAGAATATAAGCGGCCACAAAGATCATGATCACGATATCGGCTTGCCAGACATAAGTATAGGCGCCGAACCGGTCATACATGAGTCCGGCCAGGTAAGGACCGATACTTCCGCCGATACCGAGGAAAAGGGTGATAAACCCGTAAACGGACCCCAGGAAGTGACGACCGAAACGGTCCGCCAGCAGGATGGGCATCAGGGGCGCCAGAGATCCGTAACCGAACCCGAAAATGACGGCATAGAGGAAAAGGCCGCGGGCGGACGCGACCTGAAGCAACACGACCAGTCCTGCCAGCATGAACAACATCCCCAGAAAAGACGCGTACTTGGGATCACGAATACGGTCGCTGAGCCAGCCGAAGAAAAACTGACCGGCAAATCCCGCCAGACCGAGGGCGGCCAGGGAAGAGGCGGCCAAGACCCTGTCAATACCCTGGTCGATGGCAAAGGCCACCTGATGAACAAATACGGTCATGAGCACCATCACCGCCAGGCCGAAGGACAGGGCCAGAACCCGGAACCTCTTGTCGGCGCACATGTCCCCGAACCGCAGCCGTACCGGTTCCGGCACCGCATCGATCTTGACGACCAGCTCCGGGCGGGTTTCGCCGTCGGGCAACATGCCGTGATCCTCCGGACGGATCTTGCGGAAGAAGAGCTGGGAAAGGCTGACGCCGATAACAAGGGTGATGATCCCCAACACCAGAAACCCGGTCTGCCAATTGAAATCCTTTACAATCACGCCCGCCAGGGGGGTCAGGGCAACGGTGCCGAAGCTTACCCCCATTGTGGTAATACCTATGGCCGTCCCCCGTTTCCTGACGAACCATTTCCCCACCGAAGAGTTGACCCCCACCACTCCCAGCCCGGACGACCCGATCCCAAGCAACAGGCCATAGACCAGATAAAACTGCCACGGTTCCCGGACAAATGCCGTGAGG
>Ga0074199_1001753_pt1 | contig 16457 bp, 16 predicted proteins | sample EPASupsiteSAE347_FD_64528 | JGI IMG/M metagenome (GOLD analysis project Ga0074199, IMG submission 64528) | Bioremediated contaminated groundwater from EPA Superfund site, New Mexico - Sample SAE3-47 | ecosystem: Environmental > Aquatic > Deep subsurface > Groundwater > Contaminated ...
TTGATGAGGGGTTCCCCCAGTTCGGCAAGCATGGCGAGGCTGGCAAGGTTGCCGTGGATGTACGCCCGGTTCTTTCCCGAGCGGGAGATGACCCGCCGCACCAGGAGTTCCTCATTTTCACCCGCCCCCATCCCCCAGGCAGCGAGTTTATCCCGCAGTCCGTCCCCGTCGTGAAGATGAAACAGGGCCTCTACGGTCGCCGTGTCCTCAGCCGAGCGTATCATGTCGGTCGATGCCCGATCCCCGAGCAAGAGACTGACCGCCCCCATGATGATGGACTTACCAGCCCCGGTCTCTCCCGTGAGGATATTAAGCCCCCCACTGAAGGTTACATTCAAGGCATCGATGATGGCAAAATTACGGATGGTAAGTTCGGCTAACATCGCTATTTATCCGTAAAAAAAATAAATATCATTTCCCCGCTTACCCGTGCGCTCTCCATAGCGCCTTCAAACGTTCCTGTTTGTGCCCGCAGGCAATCCACCCCAGCCGAGTTTGGAACGGAGGATCTCCAAATAATCCCGGTGGGGCGAGGCAACCAGCGTCGTCGCGTAATGGGATCGCTGGATCGTCATGACATCCCCCGATTTTAGGGTATGAAAAACCTGCCCGTCCAAGGTGACTGTGGCCCCCTGACCCTTGGACCAGATAATCACCCGGATAACTGCCGCGCCGGGGAGGATCACCGGCCGGTTCGTCAGGGTATGGGGGCAGATGGGATTGATGATTATGGAATCATGCTGGGGAAAAACGATCGGCCCTCCTGCGGAAAGGGAATAGGCCGTTGATCCCGTGGGGGTGGAAACGATGAGTCCGTCGGCCTTGAAAGTATTGAGGTATTTACCGTCAACCTCCGTTTCCATATCGACAATCCGGGAAAGGTTGCCGCGATTGATAACCGCGTCGTTAAGGACGGTCCGCTTCTTTACGATCGTCCCTTCGCTTTCCACCGTAACATCAAGCATCATCCGTTTCTCCGTCAGAAAACCCTGCTGCCGGAAGATCTCAAAGGCATCGATCATCTCGTTAAGGTTGACTTCCGTCAGATAACCGAACCCCCCCAGATTGATCCCCACAATGGGCACATTAAATTCCCTTACCGCTCGGGCCGTTCTGAGCATGGTGCCATCGCCGCCGAAAACGGCGATTATGTCCACCATCGCCGCCAACTGTTTCCGGTCATATCCGGGACCGGCGCCGATGGCCTCGGCAATACCCTTATCCAGATAGACTTCCAACCCTTTTTCCAGGCACCAGGTCCTGAGTCTCCGCGTATAGTCTCCGGCCTTTTCCTTGGCCGTATTGGCAACAATCCCGACTTTTTTCACCTGAATATGAAACCTTTCTCTCTAATCCTTTTCCGCTGGGATTACTTTCGCCGGCAGCCCCTGGAGAATCCTTTCACAATCCCGGGCGATATCAAGGACCAACGCCCCTGCCGAGGGGAGATCTCTGATCGCCCCCACCGCCTGTCCGATCTGTAGTTCCCCTTCCTCCAGATCGCCTTCAAACATGCCGATTTGGGTCCTTTTCTCTCCGATGATCCGGAGGAGTTCTTCTTCCGTTGCCCCTTCCTTCTCCGCCGCGAAAACCCTTTCAAACCATGCATTTTTGATGACCCGGGCCGGGATGAGTTTCCGCAGGATAAGAAAAGTATCCGTCGGGGAAGACCGGAGCATGGCCTGCTTGAAATGATCATGGGCGCTCGACTCGATGGTCGCCGCGAAGCGGGTGCCGATCTGTACTCCCTCCGCACCCATCGCCAGGGCCGCGGCCACCCCCCGGCCGTCGTATATCCCGCCGGCGGCAATCACGGGGATCTTCACGGCATCCACCGCCTGGGGAACGAGGACCATCGTCGTCAGTTCATCCCGACCGTTATGCCCCCCGGCCTCAAACCCTTCCACGACCACGGCGTCGACTCCCGCTTCTTCGCACTTGACGGCGAGTTCAGGCGTCGCCGTAACATGGGCCACCTTGATCCCCCGTTCTTTAAAGGGGCGGGTATATTTCTTCGGACTGCCGCCGGAAGTGAAAACGATCTTCACTTCTTCTTCCAGGATGATAGAGACCATAGCCTCGGCGTACTGGAAAAAGATCGGCAGGTTCACCCCCCAGGCGCCTTGGGGATCTTCATCTTTTATCTTGCGGATATGCTCCCGCAGCAGCTCCGGGGTCATGGAACCGGCGCCGATGAGTCCGACGGCCCCCGCCTTCGCTACCGCCGCGGCCAGGCGCCAGCCGCTGACCCAGATCATCCCCCCTTGGATGATGGGATATTTTACGCCGAAAAGTTCCGTTATCCTCGTGCTGATCATGGAGCCCTCCTTTTTGAGACGGTCAGCGCCGTTTCGTATTCCTCTATGACATAATCGGGCAGGGGATTGACAAGGGCGCCTTCAAGGATATCTTCCCCCGAGCCCATCGCCCCGATGGTCCTGACCATTAGTACCTCTTTGTAGGTTCGGGGAGGATAGACCCGCTTTACCGTTTTTCTTTCCCGGTCAAAGAACTGCAGATAACCACGGCGCACTGTCCGACCATAGACATTTATGGTAACGGCTATTTCTCCGGACATGTTCCCCATCTGATGAATACCTGCATTCAGAGGGAGAACGCAAGTTATTTCACCGGGCTTCAAGACTCTTGCAACCGTTTCCTCCAGTTCTGCATGGCCCGCCACAGCGCCGTCATCCCGCCGCCGGTATTTTATTTCCTTTATGCCGTTGATGAAACTCGCGATGATCCCCCAAGATCCATGGTCGTGAATCGTATCCATAGAAAAAGGCTCCCAGATATAGGCCAGGACGAGAAAAGACTGATCCGGGCTGCGGTAGAGGGTCAATTCGTTCGGCCAAAGGGTCGGCGGCTGCTGTTTCAGCCATGATCTCTCGATTAACGCCTCCTTTATGAAATCCCGAAACCAGAGATCCGAGGAAACAAGCTCCTGAACGATGGGAATTCCTTTTGCGAGACTTACGGAACTATCTTCGTTAGTTCCTGTCAGCTCCTGAAAACGATGACAAAAAACTTCAAAATCCTTGTGCATTTATAAAACTCCTCAGATTATATATCGCCCCTGCCCCTATGGGGACTCCTTGGCGCCGTACCGCCGTAAGTGCTGCCAGGAACGATAAGCCGGATCATGGGGGTCGGCGGCCAGGGCTTCCTTTTCCCGGAGGTATTTCTTTACTATCCCCGGTTGTTTGTATAGTTTCCGATCCTGTCCGATGGGACAGACCTTGGTGCAGATCCCACAGGGATAGGTTCGGCTTTTCGTCAGTTCTTCCGCCATTTCGAGACACGCCTGTTTGTCGTAATCACCAATGAGACAATCGTCGCGCACCCGGAGGGCGTCCTTGGGACAGCACTTCGCACAGGCCTTACATTTTATGCAAAGGTCTTTGTCCATCAAGGGGTCCGGAGGCAAGTCCAGATCGGTAAAAACAGACACGAATCGGACCCGGGGGCCGAATTCCGGGGTCAGCAGGCAGTGGCTGAGTCCGATGTTGCCAAGTCCCGCGTATTTCGCCGCCATGACATGGCCAAAGGGAGCGCCGGGCCATTTCCTGAAAGCCTTGAGGCTATTGTAGCCGTCACGGCTGAAAAACGTGGCGCCATGGCCGAGTCGGTTCAGATACCGGACAGTATCGTAGGCCAGGGCATCCAGTTTTATGTTGACCGTTTTGTATAATTCCATGTGGAGGACGGACGGCGTCGATTCCACAATCGGCAATGGCATGCCCATCCCCATAACAATGACGGTGCGGGCAGGTCTCCAGATGCTCTGGGGCCAAAAGTCATCGGGAACGATCCCTTCCGTGACCCATCGCTCCACCGGGGCTAGCCCGACCAGATCGGCTCCGGCCTCCCGGCAGAATTTTTTCAAATTTTGGCTAAGTTCCTGTATTTCCATAATTATTAGATATTATCATTGCATATTAACGCATTTTCCCCCTCATGTAAACATGAGAAATCGGGGAGTAATACCTTCAGCCTTAAATATTTCGGTAAGAATAATTGCCGTCTTATGGATAAAATAACGCTTGACCTGACTACCGCTTCATAGTGCAGAGTTATTTGCAGGAGGTACAAGCGATGACCGTCAAGCCTAAAAGAGGCAACGTGCTCCGCAATGACAATGCCGGGCGGAAGGACTCGGAAGCGACGTATCTTTCCATCGGACAAATTGCGAAGCTGTATGGCCTTTCCCGGAGTACGCTTCTTTATTACGATGCGATCGGTCTGCTGCGGCCATCCGTCAGGAACCGGGCGAACTACCGGAGATACACCGGAGAAGACAGCCGCCGTCTCCGGCGTATCTGTATGTATCGGCAGTTGGGACTTTCGATGGCCTCGATCGGCAGAATTCTCGAATCGCCCCAGAGCGGTGTCCGCGACATCCTGGAGACGCGGCTCCTTGAACTCGGGAAAGAGATTAGCGGCCTCCGGGAACAGCAACACGTAATCATCCGCATGCTGGGGGATACGGCGCTGCGGGAGCGGACGCCGGTAATGGATAAGGAGAGCTGGATTTCCCTCATGAGGGCCGCGGGACTCGATGACGAAACCATGGAGAAATGGCATGTCGAGTTTGAGAAACTATCGCCCCTCCTGCATCAGGAATTTCTGGAGGGACTGGGCATACCCGGCAAAGAGATCGCGTTGATCCGTGCGTCGTCTCGAAGCTGACGATATTCATTATCAGGAGGTAAATAACGTGAAAAACGCACTTATGGTCGGATTGTGGCGATACATACTCAAGGTACCGCCGTTTTTATGGGAGAAACAGCGGGCCGGCATGAAGGAAAAAATCGCCGCTCATGTCGGTTTCATGTCCGAAGAACATCGGCTGGTTCATCATTTCATAGTCCGGGAACTGCCGGACGCCGGGAAGCCATTATCGCCGCAGGCGATTGCCCTCGCCGTAAATATGCCGGTCGACGGCGTCGTTGCCATCCTGGACGATCTGGAGGCGCATATGACTTTTCTCTATCGAAGCAACCGGAGCGATGTAACTTGGGCTTATCCCGTTACGGTTGAAAATACCCCCCACCGGATAACCTTCAACACGGGGCAGCAATTGCATGCCGCCTGAGCGGTTGACGCTTTTGCGACGCCCTTCGTGCAAGGGCGGCTCAGGAAGGAATCTCTCTCGGTTACGGTCAGCACCGAATGTGCCCATTGCTTGGAGCCCATGGAGATCGAAATCGACAGCAATCTCAATTACCGGGTGAAATCCGGCGGCTGCGATCCGATTATCTTTGTGCCCGACGTCGATCCATTCAACCTTGAAGATGAGAGCATCATCGGCGCCTTTTGAAAGGAGAGCGTCTTCTTCTGGTCAGAAGAACATGCAAGAGAACATCGCAGGAAGATTCACCGGCTCCGCGGCGTCTACATGACGGCCGATCAGATTTGCCGGGGCACAAAGATCATTCAGAGCACCATTTTTCAATTTCGGGAAGATGACTGACAGCTTTTGATTCGCAGTCCCTTGATCCGGCATAAATAACCGCTCAATTACTCCACCAAGTTGAATACCCGACATATATTATGTCGGGTATTGTTAAGATATTTTTTATTGCAAATATATATTGTATCGTATATATGTCTTTTATGCCTACTGATAAACCAAAAATTATCTTTGCAATGGCAGAAGACCTCCTGAAACGTATTGATGATTATCGTTTCGAGAACCGCATAAATTCACGCTCTGAGGCTATCCGGCGACTGATTGAAGAAGGATTGAAAAAGCATGGTGCAGAATATCAATCGGAAAAGAAAATACCATGAACAATATGTTTACATTCTTAATTGATCCAACATGGGTTATAGCGATTTCGATTATCATATTGGCTATTGCCACGATAAGCCACGTCTTAATAGCCAATAAGTCATTTAGAGCTTCAGAAGAAAAGACTGCTGCTTACAGGGAACAGACGAACGCAATAATAGCGCTCAAAGAATCTTTAGATTCTATAAGCTGGGCTATTAACAAGCTCCCTATTGATTTTCTGTCTGCGGAAGATCGACATAAACATATTGAGAAAATAATCAGAGAAAGAAATATTAACACCCTCGTCAAAACTCATAAGCCTAACTAATATCTATTATTAGATAGTTAATCATTAACACCTCGTCATAAGCAATACCTTGGGAATTTTTTTCCCTTATTATTTCATTTACTTTTAGGTTTGCTCGGCCGGTGCACAAAGAGAAAATCACCCCCCTCATGACCGGCGTAGAGGATATCTGAGTATTCAGGCGTCTGCGGGGCGTTGACCACCACGGGGCGGCGCAGTTCCTCAAAGAGGCGTGTTCCCTCCAGAATCCCCGGATTCTTTTCCAGGATATCCAGAAATGCCCGGGCAAAGACGGAATGACCCTGCCCGCCTTCATCCAGAACCGGTTCCACGCCTCCGGAGGTCAGGACGACTCGCGTGCGTTTTTCCGCCATGCGGCGCAGGTAATCCGACCCTTTCACCGTTATGTTCACGCTGCGAGTGAGGGTCCCGCCGTAGCAACTGTCTGCCACGACCATTACGTGCTTGGCGGACATGGCTTTCAAGGCGTCGGAGATATCGTTCGTGGAAATCCAGTTGGCCGGACTGTCGGCATCGGCATCGACGGGGAGCCAGTAACCTCTGCCCGTATCCCGGTCCAGGGAGCCGTGTCCCGCATAGTAAATAAGCAGGTTGTCCTTCCCGCCCAGACGGCGGCGCAACGAACTCAAGGCATCCAGGATTTGCTTGCGGGTAGCGTCCTTCAGGATCGTCACCTGGTATCCGTATTCCCACGTCAGGATGGCCGCTACGGACTCGGCGTCTCCTCGGGCCGTTTTCAACTTGCCGAAATGGCGGTAATCGTTGTTGCCGATGACCAGGGCGAAATATTTGCCGAAATCAACGTCTGCGCCTTCCTTGAGATGGAGCAGTTCCTGTTGTCGCTGCCGGGCGATGGCGGCGAAACGGCCGTTGCCGTAACGGGTCAGATAACGATCGATCTCCGCCGTTTCCTGGCTCGCTTTTACTGTTTCCCACAGTTCGATTTCTTCGCGCTCCCCTTTCAAGGCATCCAGTTGCTTCACCAGCATCCGGGACAAGTCGGCGTATTTGCCCCCGGGATAGCGTTTCAGATATTCCCGGAAGTCGTCCGCCCGAGAACTTTCCCGGATGGTGTCCCAGAAGGCCGCTTCCTCCGTACCTGCCCTCAGCCGCAGGAGAATGTCAAGTCGCGACTTGGCCAGATCGGCCAGGAGACCGTCGGGATATACTTGCAGGTAATTCTTGTAATCTTCGATGTTCCTGCTGTCCTTGATCTGATCCCACATGCGGAATTCCAGATCGTCCTGTCGCGCCTTGGCGGCACTGAGATTACTCAGGCGGCGCTGCGCCTGGGCGGCATATACGCCCTGAGGATAACGATCGAGGTAACGGCGTATCTCGGCGGCATCGGCGCTGCCCTTTACTTTTCCCCAGAGGGCGTCTTCGGCATCCATGGCCTTGGCGTCCGTAGTGGATGCCCGCAGGCGCAGCGCTGTTGCGGTTGCGGTTTCCGTAAATGCACCTTTCGGAAACCGGGTGAGATATTCATCAAAGGCCTTGGGATCCTTGCTGTCCTTAATGGTACTCCAGTATTTCAGATCGCGGTCCAGGGCCTCTCTTTCCTCGATGACCTGCATCTGCGCCCGGGCTGCGGCATGAAAGAGTCCTTTTGGATAACGGCTCAGATATTCCCGGTATCCCGATATGGTATCCTCCCGGGAAACCTTTTCCCACAAGCTTCTCTCCTCATCACTGGCTCCCCCTTTTCGTCCCCCGACATCCTCTTCTTTCGGCACGGCCAAGGAAAGGACCGATGCGGACAGACGACTCACCGGGGGGAGAACGGCAGTAGTCGCTCCTTTCGCCAGGAGGGTGTTCTTTCTTGGGAATGTCAGCCGGAAGGGATTAGAGCCGCCACCCAAATTGAGAAGACCTGCCCCGGCGACGGAATATTTACCTGCCAGGGTGCTGTTATCGAAGTCGATGACGTCAAAGGTAAACTTCATGTTGTAAACGCCGGGAAAAGCCAGCCAGGTGCAGACCGGGCTGGCTTCCATGGTGATTTCCCGAGGCGATCCCACCGTCATGGTTACGGAGGCGTCGGCGCACAGGAGGGGCGTACCGATCCAGCGTGCTTTGGCGTCCATAAGGAACTTGATCTGGGAGGTGTGCTTGTCGAGGGCGACCTGGAAGATATAGGGCTGGCTGTAGGTAGCGATGCCGGGGATGGGTCCGCCCTGTAGATACCAGCGGATGCCATCGTTTTCGCATGCCTGTCCGTCTTCTCTCAGGGAGCAGATTTCGGCGCGGCTGTTCTCATTGGCCTTCAGCATTGACAAAAGACCGCCGATCAGTTGTTCCTTGTCCTGCCGGTCCGCAGGCTCACACCTGCCGTTCAGACACACCGTTATGCCCCCGTTCTTCGTGGCTCCGGCACCGGAGGTTGTGGCGCACCCTCCCAGCAACAGGATCGACAGCACCCACAGACCCGCAAGGAATAACTTTTGGGTGGAAAGCGACTTTTCCGGCAGGGGAAATTTTTTCTCCCCGATGTTCTTGCGAAGATTCATTTTCTTACTACGTACCCACCTTCTTTTGATATGAATTTCAGGCCGCGACCTTGATCGATTTTACGGCTTTCTTTATTTTAAGCATAACCATTTTACCCTTGCATGGTTCTCAAAATCCGTCAATCATTGCTTTCAGCCATATTTATGGATTAAATTTTGACATACAAAATCATCTGCTTTATACTCCCGCAATAAGAAATCTATTTCTTAATCAATCCCGAATTCTGAAATGAGGATCACATGAAAAAAGCCGGTATTTTCCTAATCATTTTCCTGTTTTTCCTTTGCAGTGAGCTTGCATTTGCCCAGGACCAACTGGTCATTATCTTTAAAGATGGGACCTCACAGAGAGTCAAACTTACGGGACCCGCTTACAGCATAAAAAGTATCAATCTCCTGGGAGCGATCTCCGCAAACGGCAGCGGCCAGATTGCTGTTATAGCCGGCACATACGGAAAGAATTGCGGTGTTGCGCACGGGAACAAAACCGAGGACCTTGCTCGGGCATGCAATGACAAGAGACATTGTGATTACGTCATCGACTACACAATCATCGGCGATCCAGCCGTAGGCTGTAGTAAGGATTACTTCGCCGAGTGGCGCTGCGGTAACGATCACATATTGCGCAGCATGTTGGTTTCTCCTGAGGCTGGATTCGGAAAGAAAATTACCCTGACATGCCCACAATAAACAGTTGTAGCTGAACTCGTTTTCCCCTCACCTCGCTACCCATAAAAAAGGCGGATGCTCTCACACCCGCCTCACCCGACAATAAATGTTTCAGTATTTCGAATATCCTTTTGAGTCCATACATTCTTTGAAGCAGATCTCATATGTGTACGCTCCCTGAGTGTTTTCATAATAACTGCATTTATTATCACAGACATTTTTGACTAATTCTGGCACAGTATTCCCTTCTCTATCACGCCATGTGGCACATCCGGACAACATAACAATGACGGCAAGCAGTAGAAATATTTTTATGATTCGCATCGTCACTCGCTCCTTCCTGAGAATTCGGCATAAATCACCCAGACTATAAATACTTACGTATAATCTTTTCATCAAGATAGTCAATTATTTTTTGCCCCTTCCGATAGGGGCCGAGACACCCGCCCCGGCCCCTGGTTGAATGATCCCGGTTCAGTCGATGGTGACCCTGCCCCTAAATGACAAGAAAAAACGGGGGTGGACTCATCAAAAAGAGGGGCAACCTTCTACGGTTTCATGTGCCGTTTCCTATGTTCCGCTACGACGATCTTCCGGATCGCTTTCCGATCTCCAGCCAATGCTGCCTTTTCTCGTCTATGGCGTCTTCATAATACACTTTCCTGAATAATGTCGAGAGAAATATGCAACTAAAAATCAGTTGCTTTTTGTGATGATTTTTGGCATAAGAGATCCATGAATGCGAAACAGAAAAAGACACTGGCCAAGATCTTCGAGAAGCCGACGTGGATGCTATAAGAGACTTTTTAATAGACATAGGAGTAATGCCATGAAAAATGTTTTACAGCACAAAGGTTATACGGGAAACGTCCAGTTTGACGCTGACGATATGCTTTTTTATGGCCGCGTCTTGGGATTGAAAAAGGCGATTATCGCCTACGAGGGGAAGACTGTTGACGATCTCGTGAAGGATTTTCGGGACGCTGTGGAAGATTATCTTGACCATTGCCAGGAAAATGGCATCGAACCCGAAAAGCCCTTTAAGGGAACTTTTAATATTCGCATCGACCCGGATCTGCATAAGCGCCTGGTGGTCAATGCCCTGGGCGAAGGGAAGACCCTGAACGCCTTTATCAAGTCCGTATTGGAACGGGCGGTATCACCGGAAACGCACGCCTGATATAGCTCTCTTGCCTTCTGGTAATGGGCACTACCACGGTAAAGGGTACATACACAGTAAAGGGAAACAGCCTGACGCTTATTACGGACGGCAAAAAAACACCCTACACCATACAGTCCTATTGATGGTAAAAAATGACGATGAAGCGGGACAAAGACGGACGGGTCACGTCCTTGGACAAATGGCAATAAAAAACCCGCCATTTTCAGCGGGTTTTGTACTTCTTTGGGGCGGGGTCTATCGAATAAAACTTCTATCTATTCGTAATACTTAAATCATTAAACTGCACAATTTACAGCCAGCCCCCAAACACGCCCCCATAATCCAAGCTCTACCCGTTATTTTGATAAAACGCTTCTCTTAAATATTCACGTTAGACGAATGGAGTCAATAAAAAAACGAATGCTGCAATCCTCATCATTTCACATTATTGAATTGCGTTCTAAACGTGGCAAAGCTTCGTACTTGTCTTCAATTGCATAAGTCGGCAGTGCAAATTATTGTTGCCATTTTGGCACCACTATGATATATTGTTTCAAACAGGGAGGACATTATTATGAAAACCGCGCAGGCAAAAAAAAATGGGGTGGCCGATGATCGGATCACGGCCAGAGTGCCTCACTCCACACGGACAATCATAGAACGCGCAGCGGCGATATATGGAGCGACGATCAACCAGTTTATCGTTCAGGCTGCTGTGGAGCGGGCAAATGAAATCTTGCACAGCATGGAAATGGTTAAACTCTCTTCACAGGATGCACAGGTTTTCATTGAAGCATTGACAAAGCCACCTGCGCCGAACAAGAAGTTGCAGGAAGCTGTTCGCGCCCACAAACGACTTGTAGAATCCCGAGATTGAGATGAACAGGGATTTAATCATTTGCCTACTGGACACCGATCGCCATGACCGCAATGCCTTCGACTGTGGAGAACCGGCCTTCAATGAGTATTTACAAAAGACGGCAAGCCAGCATTTGAAAAAGGGGATTGCCAACACCTATGTACTGGTAAAATCGGCGGATTCCAAGAGAATTCTTGGATTTTTTACACTCTCGTTTTTGGAGGTGGACTTGTCAGAAGTACCGGCTAAATATGGGAAGAAGCTTCCAAAATCACATCTCCCTGCCGCCAAGCTGGCTTGGCTGGCCATTGACAAAAGCTGCCAGGGTAAGAATTATGGCCGACTTCTTCTTGTTGATGCCATGCATCGGGTGGCTGCCGCCATCAAGAACACCGCAGGCGTTGTTGGCTTGTTCGTAGATGCGAAGAACCAGAATGTTGCAGCTTTCTACGAAAAATTCGGATTCATCCCGTTAAGGGACAATCCCCTTTCCCTGATGATTCCCCAGCAAACAATTCTCGGATTATTTCCCGATAAATAAACCTACATGTAAAAATTACTGTTCAGTTGAGATATTTCATCTGTTTCTCGTCAATCTGGGGCGTCAATCTGGGGCTTGACATGATAACAATATCTGATACTATTCTTTAATAATGAGCAAACACAGGAAGACGTTGCAAAACATCTTTGCCGATCCGGTAAAAGCCAATATTCTCTGGTCTGACATTGAAGCTCTCCTGTTATCGTTAGGAGCGGAGCGGGAAGAGGGACGTGGTTCGCGGGTTCGCTTTTCACTGAATGGTGTTCGCGCTGTGTTCCATCGTCCTCATCCGAAGAAAGAAACGGATCGGGGTGCTGTGAGTTCCGTTCGGCGTTTTCTGGAGGAAGGAGGTATCCAACCATGATGCAGTATAAGGGATACAATGGGCGAGTCGAATTTGACGATGAAGCGGACATCTTTCATGGCGAAGTTCTCGGCTTGAGAGATGTGATCACTTTTCAGGGAAGAAATGTTGACGAGCTGAAACAGGCTTTCCGTGACTCCGTAGAGGATTATCTGGAATATTGCGCTAAACGGGGCGAGGAGCCGGAAAAGCCGTTTACGGGAAAGCTAATGCTCCGGATACCTCCGGATATTCACCGCAAAGCCTATATCGCCGCCAAACAATCGGGGGCCAGTCTGAACTCATGGATCACTCAGACACTGAAAAACTCAACGGAGCATGTCTTCTGACCGGATTGATGTGGTTCCACAGTGATCCCAAGTCGTACTGGCCATCCCCGGAAATGCCCGATCAAGTCCGAATGGTCATCTCCTTTACCCATTACCGACATGAACGGCGGCAACCCCTGCGACCTGAAGCCCGGTTAATGGAACGATGACAACCCCCTTGCCCGATACCTTGGCGAAAGCCTCAGAATACCAGGGATTCAACTGAAAGATTAGATGGAAAGATACGTGTGCTAGTGGCAGGAAGGGCACCTGAACGTCACGGGAACATGCGATGCACTTTTCAAGAATTGATCTTAACCATGTAGATATGCCCTCTTGATCAAAAATCAACTGCTAATGTTCAATTTACCACATTTTAAAAATCTATGTTCAAATTTAAAACATAGGAAAGATTTTCCCCTTCCAAATGGAAGATTTTGCTGAGCAATTAGCCGCTTTAAAAATAGATGCCCAGAAAATAGGATATGGAATGGGGGGACAGCTTCGTAATTTTAATGAGGAAACAACCATCGCTGTACCAAGATTAGCAGGGCCAGTACTTGGTGTCAGATTAGGTGAGCCAAAGAAGAAAGATGATTGATTTCTTGTAGGCCATTGACATTCTTGGGCATATGGCAAGAAAAAACCCGCTATTTCTAGCGGGTTTTGTACTTCTTTGGACTTCGTTGGATTGTCATCTGGTGGAGGCGGGGGGAATCGAACCCCCGTCCGGAAATATTCCACTGCAGGTTCTACGTACATAGCCTTTGATTTGCGTTCGCCAACAGTCCCTCCCAAAGGCAGGATGAACCGTGACTATCCTGAGAGATTTCGCGTCCCTCCCCCCAGGCCTGAGAGTTCAGCTATCCTACCTGTATTGCGCCCTGTCTGACCCGGCAGGCATGGTCAGGAGGACGTTAGCCGTCTTACGCGGCTAAGGCGTAATCGTAGTTGTCTGCGATTATGGTTTTCCTACCTGTTTAACGAGGCCTGTAGGAACCTCGGTACGCTGCTACAGCTTCAACTATCCCCGTCGAAACCGTGACGCCCCCATAGTGTTATAATGAATACACGTTGTGGAGTGGTCGATGCCAAAGAACAAAACATAAATACGACTACATATTAAACCCTGTATCGGGCAAAGTCAAGACAAAGGTAGGCGAGGTAGCGAGATCGAAAAAGGTTGGCTGTTCCTGACACAGGTATTAAAAGTTGCCGGCGAATAATATACCCGACGTCAGAATATTTTTTAAACTCCGTGATGATACCACATTTATTCTTCGTATGGACCGAGGAAGCGTTCTCCGTTGAAATGGATCAGGTGGGTAGGCGAATCGGCCACCCATACCTCCGTTTCCCAGGAAATGTCATCAAGATACTTCACCATCTTATGGCGGTCAAGAAATGCCGTGACAAAGACGAGACCGGCTTTAGACCCGTCAAAGAGTACCTTCAATTCCTGACGCCGCTTAGGGTTCACCGGGCCATGACTGGTGACTGCCTCGACCAGCACCAGCCAGTTCTTCCCGCCATGATAGACAACAACATCGGGCATCTTGCCGTGCTCTTCTATTTCGACGCCTAACCGTTGCAGGATGGCGGCATCATAATAGGCCCATTTCTTTGAAGTATCACCGACATAAGCAATCAATCCCCTCGGTGTAAAAACCGGGCAGAATTCGTCGATGATCTTTTTAACCAACGTATTGTGGCCACCGGGCGAAAGCTTGATCTCTTGTCCGTTCGCCAATGTCACGGGGATGCGATCCCTCTCTCTTTCCCGTGCATAAAGCACATTCAAGGATTCAACAGTTTGCATATATTCCCGGAGGCGCTTCTTCCAGCCTCGTTTTCCATATTCGCGCAGGAGTTTCAGAGCTGACGGCTCGATTTGGTACACCGCCTTGGGACTGTTCGTCGGTCGAGAAGGTTTATCGGGATTGGGCACGATCAGCGCCGCCTGCACGAATTGGTGGACCGTCTGCCTGCGCACCGTTTCCCGCGTATTCGGCGCATAGCGCTTTCCATAATGCTTCTCGAAATATTCCATCATGGGCGTAATGCCGAGCAAGGGATTCGCCGCATCCCACCAACGATCCGCGGGCTTGAGATCCAGAAGAGCAAGGAGCGTCAGGGCAGAACGCTCATTTAACTGCTGCCGGGGGAAACCCAGAGCTTTGATAATGTCCATGGCCTCCCGGATTTTTTGTTCGCCTTTTTCTTGATCCCCTTTTTCGATCATTGTGTTCTACACTCCTCCTCCAGAATCATATCTATTATCTCGTTTTCCGGCATCCGGTCTTGAACGTGACGGCCGATTTTCTCAAGCTCCTCGCGGGTCGGGTAGGTCATTTTCCTGAGATCCGTGGCGTTAACCTGTGTATGGCCGCTGAACAGCCGGAAATGGCGGTCAAAAAGTGATGAATTGAGATAAAGGGCCAGACCTTTGGCCATAAGTTCCGACATGCCTTTCCCACACGCATGGAAGTAATTCAGGTGGTTCTCAAATCCGACCACGGGCGAGGCAATCCTTAGCGGATCATACACGGCGGCAACTACGCGCCGCCGCTCTTCCTTCGAAGAAAAGCGTTTCGTAAGCACATAATAACCTGACTTCACCATCAAATCCGCCGTTTGCTCTGATAACGCGATGGCATTGGCCTTTTTCCCGTTAGTTGCAGGCCAACTTACGAAACCGTCCTGAAAGTGAACGGGGTAGATAAGCGGCGCGGCCCCGTCTTCCGGCTGCAAGCACAGATGCTCCCGGGCGCGAAAGTCGACAACACGGCCCGTGGATACCTCCAGGCCGAGAGCAGAAAGCGTCGCGGTGAATTGTCTCATCCTCTCCACTACCCGATCATCGTCATTATTCATGACCAGATGGATAAAAGCGTCCCGATCTTTCGGCAGAACCACGCATTCATAGGGGATGGTGCGATTCACGATCTTATCAAAATCCAGGCCTTCGGAAGATGAAACGTCGATTTGTTCATCCTTCATTTCCATCCTGACGGCATGATAGATGATGTTTTCCTGGAGGACATTGTCATCCCCAAAAGCCTTTTTACGAGAATCGAAGACATGAATGCGCCGCAGATTCATCATGTCCAGAAAATCAAAACGGAAACGGCGAAAATAAGGGCCGTTGCAGAAGCTCCGGGGTGTAATGGCCGCAAGTTCTCCTCCCGGCGCAAGGAGGCGTGAGGACAGCCAGACAAAGGCGGCGTAAAGATTCGAGACTTCCATCCCAGCGGCATCGAGTCGTTTCCGCGCCGCCGACTGGCTGCTGATCTTTTTATAAGGGGGATTCAGGATGGCATGGGTAAAACTCTCACTTGGATAGGCAAAAAGCCCTTCTTCCGTCCCGGCGATGGCGGCAGCGATAAAATCTTCCGCCCTGATTTCTCCGTTGAACACGATCCCGGCATCCTCACAGGCTGTAGCGCACCGCGACATCGTGTTTTGCAATTCCGGGAGTATGGAGCCGTCGTTTTCATAAGCGACGACTTCAATGGACAGAGGCCGCCTCGCCTCGGCAACCAAGGCCTCGACATAGGCCGAAAAGAGGACTCCCGCCCCCGCCCCGGCATCGAGAATCCGAATGTGTTCCCGCCTATTCGCCGAAAAGAGAGAGGCCATGAAGCTGGCAATCGCCACCGGCGTCAGAAATTGCCCGATATCCGAGCGTTCCGCTCGGCAAGTCCGTCCGTTGTGGGATCGGCGAACTTGATCGAGGGTATGTAAAAGTGATTCAGTCATGATCTATTAACCGAATCAGTCAAAGGCAATGAAACCGTGTCCCGAAAATTCATATTTTTGATGGCAACAGTCTGCTTGTCACCTGATATTTCATTTCAGTTTTCAAATCTTTGGATAGTCCATCTAAATTTGAAAACAATCTACTATTATCAATACCCATACTTTTAAGAATTTTAAA
>Ga0074199_1001754_pt1 | contig 16452 bp, 12 predicted proteins | sample EPASupsiteSAE347_FD_64528 | JGI IMG/M metagenome (GOLD analysis project Ga0074199, IMG submission 64528) | Bioremediated contaminated groundwater from EPA Superfund site, New Mexico - Sample SAE3-47 | ecosystem: Environmental > Aquatic > Deep subsurface > Groundwater > Contaminated ...
AGAAATTGATTCAAAATTCAAAATTCAAAATTCAAAATTAATCATAAGATTATATTTCGCCGAATACGAAGGTCGCGTCATCGCCGCCAACATCATCAACTTCTTCGGTGATATGGTGACCTACGTCCACGGCTCATCCTCCGACCAAGACCGCAACGTCATGGCGCCCTATCTCTTGCAATGGGAAATAATCAAACAAGCTAAGCTCTTGGGCTACAAACACTACGACTTCTACGGCATCGACGAAACTAAATGGCCTGGCGTGACCCGCTTCAAAAAAGGCTTCGGCGGTCAGGAAAAAACCTACCCAGGCACCTTCGATGTAATTTTTAATAACTTCTCATACAGAATATATCAAACTCTCCGCTGGTTACGACGGAAATTTTAATAAAAAAAATCCCCACAAGAATCAAGGATTTTTGTGGGGTAACAGGGGCTGGGTAACTCTGGCACTTTGCGTTGGTAGCCATGTCCGTATTTGGAATTGAGGCTAGCGAGTGTTTTGCGGCGCGCGTATTGCCCAACCTGTTTGAAATATAGTAGCATAATATTGACGACATGTCAAGCTATACAGATTTTTTTTAAAATGTTATGATGTGTATAAGACATTATGAAAATATTAAATCTAGTTAAAAAATTAATTCCCAAAAAAGTCTTCAAAGCCATGCAACCGCTGTATCATTATTTTATGGCTTGGTTAGCGGCTTTTTTTTATGGTTTTCCAAGTGAAAAGCTGATTGTAATTGGGGTTACCGGGACGACGGGGAAGACTACTAGTACTTATTTGATTGCCAAAACTTTGGAAAATGCCGGTTTGAAAGTGGGTTTTACTTCGACGGCGATGTTTCATAATGGCACTCGGGAATGGTTGAATGATAAGAAAATGACAATGGTGGGTCGCTTCTTTACGCAGAAAATGTTGCGGGATATGGTGCGAAACGGTTGCCAGTATGCGATTGTAGAGACGACTTCGGAGGGCATTGTTCAATACCGGCATCGTTTTATCAATTATGATTGGTTAGTCTTTACCGGGCTTTATCCGGAGCATATCGAGTCGCATGGCTCATTTCAGAATTATAAAGAAGCGAAGGGTAAGTTGTTTGCGCATTTGAAAAATTGCAAACATAAATTCGTGAATGAGGCGAAAATCGTCGAGAAGGCAGATAGTGGGATGAAAAAGATTGGTTTAGAGAGAATCAAAAAGGTGATTGTAGCGAATGGCGATGATGACAATGTCGATTATTTCTTAGATTTTTGGACGGATAAAAAAATAATATTTACAGCTGACAGATGCTTGAAAAGCGATAGTGAAAATATGCAGTGTTTGGAATATGGCGATATTGCGGTAAGTGGCGCTGGCACTAGTTTTAGCGTTGATGGTCGAATAATAAATCTGCGAGTTTTGGGGACTTTTAATGCACTAAATGCGATGTTTGCTTATTGCATTGGCCTCGTTCAGGGCTTGGAAAAAGCGAAAATTAAAGAAGGTTTGGAAAAAATCGATGGCGTAGCCGGTCGTCTCGAAAGAATTGACGAAGGTCAAGACTTTGTCGTGATCGTGGATTATGCTTTTGAGCCAAATGCAGTGAATAAATTATATGATACAGTAGAATTAATCAGCCACAATAAAATTATTCACGTCCTAGGCTCAACTGGAGGCGGCAGAGACGTATCCAGAAGGCCAATATTAGGCGCTATCGCTGGCAAGAGAGCCGATATTGTCATAGTAACCAATGAAGACCCATATGACGATGATCCCCAGCTAATTATCGACCAAGTGGCGCTAGGAGCCGAAAATGAAGGTAAAAAACTAGACCAAAACCTATTTAAAATAATGGATCGTGGTGAAGCTATTAAAAAAGCGCTAGAAATGGCAGTAAAAGATGATATTGTCTTGATTACGGGTAAGGGTAGCGAGCAGGCGATTTGCGTGGCGAATGGGGAGAGGATTACTTGGGATGATCGGGCTACTGCACGTGGATTGTTGAATAATTTGAAGAAAGATTAAATATGCAAAATCATCAAGGGCAAAATACTCACCTTGCTTTATTTAAAGGCAAGAATATTCGTCGGATTGTTTTTCGAGGAGAATGGTGGTTTTCGATATTGGACATTGTTGGAGTCCTAACGGATAGTCCACAACCAAAGACGTATTGGGCTAAGATGAAGGACAGAGATAAGGAGATGTCTCAACCGTTCCCTTTTTGGGAACAGTTGAAAATGGTTGCAGATGACGGAAAAATGCGCGAAACGGATTGCGCTGACACTGAGGGGATATTCCGCATTATCCAATCAATCCCATCACCCAAAGCTGAGCCGTTCAAGCGTTGGTTGGCGAAAGTTGGTTTTGAGAGGATTCAAGAGATTGAAGATCCGGAATTGGCGACGAAGCGGACGAAGATGCTTTATAAGCTTAAGGGTTATTCGGAGGGATGGATTGAGAAGCGGATGCGGGGGATTGCGGTTCGGGAGGAATTGACTGATGAGTGGAGTAGGAGGGAGATTAAGGAGAAAAAGGAGTTTGAGATATTGACGGCGGAGATTTCCATGGCCACCTTTGGCATGACGCCAGAGAGGTATAAAAAACACAAAGGTTTGAAAAAAGAGAATTTGCGTGATCACATGAATGACTTGGAGCTGATTTTTTCCATGCTGGGCGAGGCGTCAACGACTAAGATAACGAGAGATAGAAACGCAAAAGGCTTTGTTGAGAATAAAATTGCAGCACAAAAAGGTGGAAAAATTGCCGGTGAGGCTAGAAAAAAACTTGAGATTGAGTCAGGCGGCAAGGTCGTCTCGAAAGAGAATTATTTAGATATACCGGAAAGCGCGAAGAGATTGGAGAGGAATAAATAATTTATATTTTTCAAAAAAAACGCCCGCCAGTCGTTTCGACTAGGCGGGCTTTGTGATGTGCGTTATAATTTATAAGCTGTTGAGAATTGGATGATACTAATAACAGCCTTGTCATAGTCCTCGCGGAGAGACTATGACGGAACAAAAAAAGTGCAGATTTATGTCATTCTCAGGACTTGGTGCCTATTATGGATGTTGTGCTTTCCACAGTAAACACCATTCATGATGCAATTTCTCGCGTTCAGCCGCTTGTTTTGCGGCTTTGAGTACACATTGCTGATCACCTTTTTCGAAAGCCCTAACAATTTCTGCTGAAGTCATTTTGATGCGGCTATCTTCGTAGAGATAGCGACCAGCATACTCAATTCCATGATCCAGCGTCTCGTGGAGTTTTTCATTATCTGGAAATATTTCCTTTACTCTTTTCACAAAATCAGGTGGATATTTCATGGCTTTCTCCTTTTTAAGAACATTGTCGTAGCGTTATGCTAGATATGCGATCATAGCAGATTTCGCTTTAAAAGTCAATGTGGTTTAAAATTGAAAATTAGAAAATTGTTTGGAAAATTGAAAATTCGAAAATTTAAAAATTAAAAATATCGTTTTATGCTAATATTAAGTAAATAGCATATACTTGACATCTTATAAATTCGTTGTTATTATAAGTAAACATTCGTTGACAAATGTCCGCGAATATGTTTTTAAATAAATTCCCCATAGCCTATTAATAAAAAATTAATTTCAAGTTTAGGTGAACATTTATTCTCTTAAATTAAGTTAAAAAAGTCCCGCATAGGGCAGACTCAATTTCAAATTTGTTAATTGAGATTTTTTTGTATTTTAAAAAGAATACATCTTTTTTTTCCGCAAACGTTACGCAAAATAATTAGTTTATATAATAATAATTTAACATAATATAACGTATATGCCCGAGACAAAAACCACTAAATACCGAGGACATCAGGACAGAAAGTATTTTACTGATGTTGCTGAGTCAATGCCAATGCCAGATCTTATCGAAGTTCAAAAGAACTCGTATAACTGGTTTTTAAAAGAAGGATTAGCTGATCTTTTTGACGAGATCTCGCCGGTGACCGATTTTATTGGTCGCGATTTGGAACTTTATTTCGAGGATTATGTTCTTGATGAGCCGAAGTTTGATGAAGTGGAGAGTCGGGCCAAGAATGTAACCTATGAAGCACCTTTACGCGTAAAGGTGAAATTGGTAAATAAGCGAACTGAACAAGTTTCCGCGCAAGAAGTGTTTTTGGGAGACTTCCCATTGATGACTGATAACGGAACTTTTATTGTAAATGGCATTGAGCGTGTGGTGGTGTCTCAGTTGATTCGAAGTGCGGGTGTAATCTTCACGGCGGAGTTTTTGAAGGGTAAAAAATACTACGGAGCAAAAATTATTCCGAATCGTGGTGCTTGGTTGGAATTGGAAACAGATGCGAATAAAGTTATTTGGGTAAGAATCGATAGAAAGAGAAAAGTAGCCGTGACTTCATTGTTGCGTGCTTTTGGTATTGAAACTGATGAGCATATCAGAGCTTTATTTAAAGATATTGATATTCCAAGAGAGGGTGAAGATGAGGGCTATATTGATGCAACTATTAACAAAGACTTAGCAAAGAACGAAGCGGAAGGCTTGAAAGAGGTATATAAGAGAATTAGACCGGGTGATTTAGCGACGACTGATAACGCAAGACAATTGATTCACTCGATGTTCTTCCGTTTTGACCGTTATGACTTTGACCGTGTTGGTAGATATAAATTGAACAGAAGATTTGGATTTGATATTCCTAATAATAAAGAAACTAGAATTTTAAGAAGAGAAGATTTGGTAGCTATCATCAGAGAAGTTATCAGATTGAATATTACGCAAGAACCGGAAGACGATATCGATCATTTGGGCAATCGTCGTGTTCGTGCAATCGGTGAATTGATTCAGAATAAATTCCGTGTCGGTTTGGCGCGTATGGAACGTATCGTGAAGGATAGAATGAGTACTGCGAATCTAGAAGAAATTAATCCTGGTAAATTAATCAATGCACGTCCTGTGATTTCCGTGGTGAAGGAATTTTTTATGTCTTCCCAGTTGTCACAATTCATGGATCAAACAAATCCTTTGGCTGAATTGGAGCACAAGCGTCGTTTGTCTGCGATGGGTCCTGGTGGTTTGACCAGAGAACGTGCTGGCTTTGATGTGCGTGATGTGCACGCGACTCACTACGGCCGTATTTGTCCGATTGCCACTCCGGAAGGTCCGAACATCGGTTTGGTAGGCCATTTGGCTGGCTATGCGAAGTTGAATGATTACGGATTCTTGGAAGCGCCTTACCGAAAAGTTCTAACTGATATCGAGAATGATCCAAAAATTACTGAAGGCAAGATTGCTCGTGATGATATTTATGCAATGAAAGATGGCAAGCAAGGCAAGCTTTTGATTCAAGCCGGTGAGACTATCAATTCTGCAGTCGCGAAGAAAATGGCGGAAGAGATTGAAGCGGGAATTACTATTCCGATCAAACCGGTAGTAACTCATGAGATTGTTTACCTTGATGCTTTTGAAGAAGAAAAATATACAACGACAGCGTTTACCACTCCGATTGATAAGAACGGTCACTTTTTGGTGCATCGTTGTGAAGGTCGTGTTCATGGAAAGCCTTCGAACGTAGACGTGCATCACATTGACTTTGTTGGTGTGGCGGCTAATCAGATTATTTCTGTGGCAACTTCATTGATTCCTTTTATGGAACATGACGACGGACAAAGAGCTTTGATGGGTACGAACATGCAACGTCAAGCGGTGCCTTTGATTTTCCCTGATTCTCCGATTGTCGGCACTGGCGTTGAGGCTAACGCAGCAATCAACTCTGGTCATGTAGTAATTGCCAAGGACGACGGTAAGGTAATCGACGTGGATGCAGCGCATATTAAGGTTGAATATAAGAACGGTGAAAGAAAAGATTATGAATTGACTAAATTTTTGATTTCGAATGCGTCTAGTTGTATCAATCAAAGACCGATCGTGAGCCAAGGCGAAACAATCAAGAAGGGTCAGGTTTTGAGCGATGGTCCTTCAATCGACCGTGGCGAATTAGCTTTGGGTCGAAATGTCTTGGTGGCTTTCATGACTTGGGAAGGATTTAACTTTGAAGATGCTATTATCGTATCAGAAAGAATGGTGAGCAACGATGTGTTCTCTTCGATTCATATCGAAGAATACACGATCGACGTGCGTGACACCAAGCTTGGACCGGAAATGGTAACGAGCGATATCCCAAATATTAGTGAAGAAAAATTAAGAGACTTAGATGAAAAGGGTATTATCCGCATCGGTGCTGAGGTTAGCTCCGGTGATATTTTGGTTGGTAAGATTACTCCAAAAGGTGAAACAGAATTATCAGCTGAAGAAAAATTGTTAAGAGCAATCTTTGGCGAGAAGGCGAAAGACGTGCGTGATTCATCTCTTTATCTTGAACATGGCGAGCATGGCAAGGTGGTTGATATCAAGAAGTTTTCTCGCGAAGCTGGTGACAAGTTGTCCGCTGGCGTGCACCAATCGATTCAAGTTACGGTTGCGAATCTGAGAAAGATTCAAGTTGGTGATAAGATGGCTGGTCGTCATGGTAACAAGGGTGTTATTTCGAAGGTAGTGGCTATCGAGGATATGCCTTATCTAGAAGATGGTACTCCAGTTGATATCATTTTGTCTCCATTAGGTATTATTTCTCGTATGAACCTTGGTCAGTTGTTAGAAACTCACTTGGGTTTTGCAGCGAAGAAATTGGGATACAAAGTAGCGACTCCGGTTTTGAATGGTATTACCGAAGAACAAATCAAAGATGAATTAATCCGCGCTGGTTTGCCTGGCGATGGTAAAGTTCGTTTGTTTAATGGTAAGACCGGTGAACCGTTTGATAACAAAGTAACTGTTGGTTACAAATACATGTTAAAACTTAACCATATGGTTGATGACAAAGTGCATCAACGCTCAATCGGTCCTTACTCCTTGATTACGCAACAGCCTTTGGGCGGTAAAGCGCAATTCGGTGGACAGAGATTCGGTGAAATGGAAGTTTGGGCATTGGAAGCCTACGGCGCTGCGCATTGTTTGCAAGAAATTTTGACCATCAAGTCTGATGACGTTCCTGGTCGAAGCAAGGCTTACGAGGCGATTATCAAGGGTGAGCAAATCAGAAAATTGAACGTACCGGAATCATTCAATGTATTAACAAGAGAATTAAAAGGTCTTGGTCTCGATGTAGAATTAATCGGTGGCGAAGATGTAGTTCATGAAGTGGAAGAGAGTGATGAAGAGGTAGAAAAAATCGAAGGCATGGAAGTGGTAGTGCCAGCTGCGGAGATCCGCGAGGTTGGTGAAGAGCCGGAGATTGTTGATGAGATCGTTGATGAAGTGACTGACGAAGAATAAATTCTCAAATATTTAAATAATAAAAAATTAAATATATAAAATATGTTGAATCCAATTAAAACTACAGACTTCAATGCTGTAAAACTCAAACTAGCTTCTCCTGAAGTTATTTTGTCTTGGTCTCATGGTGAAGTTACTAGACCAGAGACAATCAATTATCGCACCCAGAAGCCGGAAAAAAACGGTTTGTTTTGTGAAAAGATTTTCGGTCCTTCCAAGGATTGGGAATGTTATTGCGGTAAGTATAAAAAAATCAGATACAAAGGCATCGTTTGCGACAAGTGTGGCGTGGAAGTAACACGTAGCATCGTTCGTCGTGAAAGAATGGGTCATATCGAATTAGAAACGCCTTGCACCCATATTTGGTTCTTGCGCGGTTTGTCTTCCAAGATCGGCTTGCTTTTGGGTCTATCGATGCAAGCCTTGGAAAAGGTAGTTTACTTTGCGAACTTCATTATCACTGATGTGGATGAGGATTTAAAGATTGCGACACTAGAACAGATTAAGGCGGAATTCACCCAAAAGAAAAAATCAATCGAAAGTGATTTTAATCGACAGGTGAGCGAGATCAAGAATGAAAAGGCCAAGATGAGCAAGGAAGGCAAGTCAGCTTTGGAAATCGATGATGAGATGGATGGCAAGATTGCATCTTTGAAAAAAGTGCATGATGAAAAAGTGGAAAGCCTGAATGACGCTTTTGACCAAGCGCAAAAAGAATTGAAAGAATTGGTGCCATTGTTGATAATCTCTGAAAGCGTTTATCAGAATTTGAGTTTGAAATACGGACATATTTTTGAAGCTGGCATCGGCGCTGAATCAGTACGTGGCTTGTTGGAGAAAATTGATCTTGAAAAAACGATTGCGAAATTGAACGAAGAATTAGTAGATTGTTTGGATTCCAAGCGTGATAAATTGGTAAAGAGATTGAAATTGGCGAAGAGCTTGTTAACTAATAACATTAAGCCAGAATGGATGATTATGACCCATATTCCGGTTATTCCTCCAGACTTGCGTCCGATGGTAGCTCTTGATGGTGGTCGTTATGCGACTTCCGATTTGAATGATTTGTATCGTCGTGTGATTAATAGAAATAATCGTTTGAAACAATTGACCGATTTGAGCGCGCCGGAAGTAATCTGTCGTAATGAAAAGCGTATGTTGCAAGAGGCGGTCGATGCTTTGATTGATAACTCTGCGCGTCATGGTAAGACTGTGATCGCGTCAACTGGACAAAAGAGAATGTTGAAATCTTTGGCTGATTCTTTGAAAGGTAAGCAAGGTCGTTTCCGACAAAACTTGTTGGGTAAACGTATTGATTACTCCGGTCGTTCCGTAATTGTGGTCAATCCGAAATTACATTTGGATCAATGCGGTTTGCCAAAGGTAATGGCAATCGAATTGTTCAAGCCGTTCGTAATTAGCAAATTAATCGAACAGGGCATCGTGCACAACGTGCGCTCTGCTTCCAGATTCATCGAAACTGGTGCGGATGTGGTTTGGGATATCTTGGAAGATATTATCAAAGGCGCATTCGTGATGTTGAACCGCGCTCCTACCCTGCATAGACTCGGTATTCAAGCATTCCGACCGATCTTGATCGAAGGTAAGGCGATTCAAATCCATCCCTCTGTTTGTTCTGCGTTCAATGCCGATTTCGATGGTGACCAAATGGCCGTTCATGTGCCTTTGACTAAAGAGGCGATTTGGGAAGCGGAACACATTATGCTTTCTTCAAACAACATCTTGAAGCCTGCGACGGGAGATCCTGTAGTGGCACCTTCTCAAGATATCGTTTGGGGTTCATATTATTTGACTAATGAGGTAAAGGACGCACGTGAAGATAAACACTTGAAGAAATTCTCAACTGAGAATGAGGTGATCTTGGCTCATGATGCGAAAGCGATTAAATTGCAAGAGCCGATTTTGGTGAAATTGCGTAACGGTGAAATCATCCGCACGACTGCCGGCAGAATCATGTTTAATGACATCTTGCCTGATAAATTGCGCTTTATTAACAAGGTGGTTGATAAGGGTGTGTTGAAAAATATTGTAAAAGATAGTTTTAGATATTATGGTGCGGAAGGTACAGTGACTTTGATTGATGAATTGAAAGACAAGAGTTTTGACTTCATTACTCGCAGCGGACTTTCATGGGGTATGGGTGATTTGCCACAATTCGATGAGAAAGATGCTTTGATTGATGCAACTCAAGAGAAAGTCGAAGAGATCCAAGAGCAATTTGAAGAAGGTTTATTGACTGACTCAGAAAGATATTCCAAGATTATCGAATTATGGACATCAGCGAAAGACCGCGTGACGGAAATTTGTAAGAAAGGTTTGCCGATCGAAAGTCCGGTATACTCGATGATCGAATCTGGCGCTCGTGGTTCATGGGCACAGTTGACTCAGATTTTGGGTATGAAAGGTTTAGTGACTTCACCATCCGGTGATATTATCGAATTGCCGATCAAAGGAAACTTCAAAAAAGGTTTCGGTGTGTTGGAATACTTTATCGCGACTCATGGTGTGCGTAAAGGTTTGTCCGATACCGCTTTGAGAACAGCTAACGCAGGTTATTTGACTCGTCGTTTAGTTGATGTATCTCAAGATATGATTGTGACCCAAGAAGATTGTGGCGATGAAGAGGGTATGGTAATCAATAAGAAAGAGAGTGAAGAGATGGGCACAACTTTGGCGAACAGAGTTTTGGGTCGTAACCTGGCGAAAGATTTGGTTAATACTGCTGGCAAGGTTTTGGTGAAAGCTGACACTTTGATTGATGACGATATTTATGATGAGATCAAAAAGGAAGATATCGAGGAAGCGACCATCCGTTCCGTCTTGAGTTGTAAGATGTCACGTGGCGTTTGTATGAAGTGTTACGGTTGGGATCTAGGTTATAACAAGACTGTGAAGATGGGTACTGCGGTCGGCGTTATTGCCGCCCAATCAATCGGTGAACCGGGAACACAGTTGACAATGAGAACCTTCCATACCGGTGGTGTGGCTGGCGTAGATGATATTACTCAAGGTTTGCCTCGTGTAGAAGAAATTTTTGAAGCACGCGCACCGAAGAGAAAAGCGATCTTAGCAGAGGAATCAGGCCGTGTGAAGATTGAATCAGCGCAAAAAGTTGTTGATGGCAAGTCTGTTCCTAGTAGCTCTCATGTTAAGATTTTGAAAATCTACTACATGGGTCATGAAATTAATCGTTACGGTTTTGCTGAGGCAATCACTAGGGCGAAATTGGCGGCGAAGAGTGATAAGAAAGAAAAGGCGCCAGTGGTTGGCAAGAAAGATGTGAAAGTATTGGTAACCGCTGGTCAAAAAGTGATCATGGGGCAAGAGCTTTTCAAAGTTGGTAAAGAAACTGTTACTTCTGAGGTAAATGGTAAAGTGATTTTAGGTGAAAATAGCGTGAAGGTTGAAGCTGAGGCTGAGAAATTCAAGGAATATATCTTGGCTAAGGGTACAGCCATCTTGGTTCAAGACGGCGATGATATCAAGAAAGGTGACACATTGACAGACGGCAGTCTTGATTTGCAAGAATTATTCCGTTACAAAGGTCAGTTGGATACGCAAAAATATATCATTAGGGAAATTCAAAATGTATACTCTTCACAAGGTCAGCCTTTGAATGATAAGCACATTGAAATCATCTCACGTCAGATGTTCTCTAGATTCTTCATCCGCAATTCCGGCGATACTTCATTGATGTCCGGTGAAATTGTCGAGTCTTCTGTTGTTGACAGAGCACTTCGCCAAATGGAAGGCGGCGTTGATGATACTTTGCGAGCTGATAGATTGTTGATGGGTATTACCAAAGCGTCTTTGACGACTGACAGTTTCTTGTCAGCAGCGTCCTTTCAAGAAACCGCTCGTGTGCTTATCGATGCCTCTGTTACCGGCAAGATTGATTACCTTGAAGGTTTGAAAGAAAACGTCATCATCGGTCGTTTGATTCCATCCGGAACTGGCTACAGAGGATTGACTGAGTCAGCCTCTCGAAAAACCAAATAAATTTGGTTTTTGAATTATCAATCTACAATTACGAATTACGAATGATTGAAATATAATCAAACAAAAAAGTATCCACCATGGTGGATACTTTTTTTATCTCTACTATTCGTAATTGATAATTGAAAATTAGTTTAAAGTCCGTATTTTGAAATATTCTTATCAGCCAAAGCCTGAATGGTTTTGATTGTCTTCTTGCCCTCATCTGATTTGAATAAATGAGCGAAGCGACCCTGCGCCTTCAAATACTCATCAACCTTGACCTTGTTGGGAATGCTTAGTTTCTTGGTCAGTTCGCCATTCACGAATTCTAATAGGGGATAAAGGCCGGTTTGCGCAGCCACCTTGCCGAGGCTGACAGCATCGCTAGACTTGATGCCCCAGCCGGGAACGCAAGGAGAAAGGATTTGAATATAACCAGGACCAGGTGTTTCCAAAGCTTTTTTTACCTTAGCCTCGATATCACTAAGATAACCGGTGGTTGATTGTGCTACATAATTGACACCGTGAGCGAGAGCGATTGCTAGCATGTCCTTTTTTGGCCGCACAGCGCCCGTAGTGGAGGCGCTGATGGGTGTAGTGGTCGTCGATGACCCGATTGGAGTAGCGCCGCTGGCTTGCATGCCAGTATTGGAGTAGGCCTCATTATCATAGCAAATGTATAAAATATCTTCACCGCGTTCCCACATGCCACTAATCAAGCCGAAGCCGATATCAAAAGTGCTACCGTCGCCACCTTGGGCAACTACTTTTATTTTTTTGTCTTTTTTCTGTTGTCGCAAAGCAGCGGAGACGCCTGTAGCGACAGCGGCAGCATTTTCAAAAAGAGAATGAATCCAAGGCATGCCCCAAGACGACTCGGGATAGGGTGTGGTGGTCACTTCAAGACAGCCAGTGCCATTGGCAATAATACTGTTTGCGCCCAAAACATTCGCGACGGTGCGCGCCGCGATTAATTGACCGCAACCGGCACAGGCGCGATGGCCAGGGGCGAGCATTGTTTTTGGTTTAGTTTTTTTGACCACTGTTGCAGTCGTGACTTTACTCCTTGTAGTTGTTGGCATATTTATTTCAATTATCAATTGTCAATTACGAATTACGAATATTGGATGTTTATTAATAATTTTTTTCCTTTATTCGTAATTTTTAATTCGTAATTGATAATTCTAAAAAATTATTTAAATTATTGATTAGTTGTTGGTATAAGGTTTTTCATGTTTTTGATATTATTTAACTCAGCAACGATGTCAAATTTTTTAGTCAGGTTCGAAGCATCCAGAATTTCAATCAACAGCGGCTTGCCGTTAGCAGATATGTGTATAATAAAATTCCCAAATTCTTTGGTATTGGCAATCTTGCCCTTGGCAACCTCAATCGATAAAATGTTGGCGTCAATGTCGTACATAGTATATTCAATTAAAAATTATCAATTACGAATTACGAATTTTTATAAAAAAAGGTGGGTAGTGTTATTCTCCCTCGCCCCGCGGGAGAGGGTTGGGGTGAGGGGTAAAAAACGCTAGCCATTATCACTTAATCGGAAAAAAAGTAATAACCCTCTCAATCCCATTCTCTTTCCGCAATATCACCTTAATCCCATCCTTCTCACAACTAAAATACTCCCCATTCCTCCGAATCTTATTCGGTGAGCCAATCACATCCTCAATCTGCTCCCGAGTAAAATAAAGCTTGTGTTTATTAAGGATAAGAAACTTTTCTTCCGCGTATTTTGTGAAATAGATCATAAAATCAATTTGCAATTTTCAATTACGAATTACGAATTTTGGATAAAATCTCATCAATATCAATACCGCCCTTTTTGATTTTTGTAAAATCAATTATTTTTTCCCATCGCTCGCTCCTAGTAGCCTTGTTCAAAGTTTGAGATTTTTCTTCCGCGTATTTTGTGAAATATAACATATTAGCGTGCTTTATTTTATTTAGATAACGCATTTTTCGTCGCCATCACCTTGGCTACATAATCTTGTGTTGTGATGAGATCTTGCGGGTCTTTGCAGCATTCATATTTTTTATAGCCATTGCAATCCTTGCTCGGAGCCAAGGGCCCGCTTCCTGATGTGGCGTAACCGCCATGATAACCTGCGATTTGTTCTTCAATCTTTGTTCCGCTGTATGTTTTTATATACTGCGCTGCTAATTTTACTGCATATCCGTCTGCGTTACTTTCTAGCCGTCGACACACTAATTCGTCGTCACTAGGCAGGCTTGGGTCTAATTGTCGCGCCGTCGCCGCTTTCATTTGCATTATTCCGCACGCTGGAGGAATGCTGGTGCTTCTTCTTGTATTAACATTGCAGCTTGATTCATTCGCTGATATTGCTCTTAATAGCTTTGCATCCACACCTGTTTGTGCAGCGACGGTATCATAGATGGGGGATGAGCATGTGGTCGGTATTGTTGGTGCGGGTGTGCTAATTTTTTTGAAATCTATAACGTTGTTTGTGATGGGGTATTTGTCGCAAGTGTCTCCGGCTATTTTTGTTTCCGCTTTTCCTGTCCCCGCTGCTCCAGGTGCCGCGCCGCCCTCGATTGGCGTTATTGTTATTAATTTGAAGTTTGTTAGATCTGGATTCACGAAATACAGAATCATGTATGATGTCATCATCAAAACTAGCCCAGACAGGGCTCCTTCAATCCATTTTTTGGCGTCACTGACTGCCTCCTGGTTGCCACCAGCCGTCAACCAGCGCACGCCGCCCCACATAATGACGATCGAAGCAAGGATGCCGACTATGCTGACGGCGTATTTGTAGATTTCGGTGATATAAAAACCAATAGTGCCACCATTGATATCCATTTTTCCGTTAATTTCCCCAAAAGGGATTTGAGGGATAAAACTTATTTTTGCCGATTCTTTTGATTCAGTGTTGGAGGTGCTTGTTGTTGTTTTTTTTCGACAATAGGAGCCATATTCCTCCGTCGCTCCATCGTAAACTAATTTACATTCCTCATCCTCTTTACAAACAACGCCTCCACAGTCGGCTAGTGCAATATCTTTAAAACTTAAAAACAGACCTAAAAAAATTAGGATAGAAAAAATTATTCGGCGCGTTTTTAGTCTTATTTGATTCATGCTTGTTTAATATTATTGTTATAACCAAAATTAAAGTTTGGGTGTGCACTGAGTAAAGGTTCCACCATCTTTTCCATCCTTCGTTTTGTCATAACATTCTTGTTGTGACTCGTAACATGTTGTAGTCTCCGTCGATGTCCAATTTAATGCAGTTGTATCTGTTTTGAAAGTTGAGCAATACTGTGTGTTTGTTTTGTTTTCAGTTGTTTTTGAGTTATTAATCTTATCAATCTTAATCGATTTAAACTTAATCAAATCCGGATTTACAAAATACAAAATCATATAAGAAGTCATTACCAATATTAATCCCGACAAAGCGCCTTCAATCCATTTCTTTGCATCATCGACTGCGCCTTTGTCGCCACCGGCAGTCAGCCAGCGCACTCCTCCCCACATGATGACGATTGACGCCAGGATGCCGACGACGCTGACGGCGTATTTGTAGATTTCGGTGATGTAGGTGCCAATGGAGTCGGGGCCAATTTCTATTTCTTTGCTGAATATCTCGCCAAAACCAATTTGAGCCTTGTATCTAATCGTGTCGGCGGCAAGAGTATGGTTTGTGGCTATAAAAAACATGCCCAAGAAAATAAATAGGGAAACAATGACAATAATTTTTTTAGTGTTTTTTGATTTTGGCATATTTTTTTGCTATTTCACAAATTTCACCTCATCACCCTTGGTGCGCACTTCTTTAATGATTCCTTTAATCATGTCGGCAGTAATATCACGTCCACCAAGTCCAACGACAAATGTCTGCACCTTGGTCAAAGCTTTGTTCTTGATTGCGGCTTTCACATCCAAACCCAAAGGTCCGTCAGTAGCGCCTAGCGAAATCGCTTTTTCGATCACGGCAATCTCGTGCGCATCCTTCACGATGGCAACGATCTCGTCTTGCGGGAATGGGCGATAGGTCTTGATCTTGATGACGCCTGTGCCAGAGGTGAGGAAGTTGATGTTGTCCGTGCCGGTATTGTGCTCGTCGATAACGTCTTTGATGGTGCCGATGACTGAGCCCATGGCGATGATAACCGTCTTGGGATTTTTCGGTCCGTAGTATTCGATCAAGCCGTTATTAACGATTGCTTTTGCCTCGCTTTGCTTAATCGCGCTTGGTACTAATTTTTTCAAATTTTCATATTCAGTCTTGATGATTTGTTGTGCGCCACGAATGTCATTGTGCAATTCTTCACGGATATTCATGTAGTAGGCGGGGGTTGTGAAGGCGCCCAGGGTGGCTGGGTTGGCCGTGTCCAGATATGTGCCCTTTTCGGCCTTATAATCCGGTAAGAAATTTTTTATTTCTTTGGCGGTCGGAATCGAGACGCTTTCGTATGTATGAGTAAGCACAAAGCCATCAACATTGACCATGACCGGAATTTTCAAGTTCTCGGCGATTTTGTAGGCGAGGATGTGTTGCTCAATGGCCTCTTGGTGATTCTCAGCGAAAAAATGAATCCAGCCAGCATCACGCACAGTCATTGAGTCTTGATGATCATTCCAAATAGTAATCGGGGCGGAAACGCCACGATTGGCGCAAGTCATCACGATAGGTAGGCGCATACCGGCCATATTGAAAACGGCCTCGACCATCAAGAGCAATCCTTGTGAACTGGTTGCAGTGTAGGTGCGTACGCCCGTTGCGCTAGCGCCGAGAACGATAGAGGCGGCCGCGAATTCTGATTCAGCACGGACATATTCAAAAGTGGCCTTGCCGTCAGCTTTCATTTTGGCCAAGTCTTCGACGATGTGTGTTTGCGGGGTGATCGGATAAGCCGAAATCACCGCTGGTTTGATATTGGCAATCACTTCTGCAATTGCCGCTGATCCTTCCATTATTTGAGCGTTGTTGTTCATAGTTTAGTTAATTATCAATTATCAATTACGAATTACGAAATAATGTAATTAATTTATTGAATATGTTATTTTTTATTGATTTATTTTATCTTTCATTGTGACTTGAATTTTTCCCATTATTCTAACTAATTCTTCACAATCAGTTAGAAGTGAATTTGCTGCTTCTTTTTTTATAAAATTAGTATCT
>Ga0074199_1001756_pt1 | contig 16429 bp, 15 predicted proteins | sample EPASupsiteSAE347_FD_64528 | JGI IMG/M metagenome (GOLD analysis project Ga0074199, IMG submission 64528) | Bioremediated contaminated groundwater from EPA Superfund site, New Mexico - Sample SAE3-47 | ecosystem: Environmental > Aquatic > Deep subsurface > Groundwater > Contaminated ...
TTCAGACTCAAAAGACTTCCCGCCCATGACCTATGAGGAACTGAAGAAGAAGGTGCTGGTGCATTGTTCTTTATCAAAATGCCCCGGAAAATCAAACTTCCTGGTAGGCTTCTCTTCAAGTTATGCGATTACAAAAGACATTGTGGTCTTCAATTATCATGCAATAGACGATGAGAAAGACTTTCATGCAATCGCTGACAGTTTCGGCAGGGTTTTCCCGGTAAGGGAAATTCTTTCGGTCGATAAAGAGAATGATGTTGTCATCGCCAGGCTAGCCACCCATTCGGGAAAAAACCAATCCGGCTTTTGATCCGTCGTTGCAATCTGTTGTTCAGCCGCGCCAATAGCGCAAACGAAGAACAGAAACAGACCGATTAGCTTTTTTCGACTCATGCTATCCCCAAAAAGCCCCGAAGACCATTCCCGTAAACGTGGAAAGTATCACCGTCAAAAGGCAGAAAACAAAAGTCTTTTTGAATCCCATGATGCTATTCAACACGATCATGCTAGGCAGGGATAGTGCAGGGCCGGCCAGAAGAAGCGCCAATGCCGGGCCTTTTCCCATTCCGCTCCCGATCAATCCTTGGATGATTGGGACTTCGGTAAGCGTGGCAAAATACATGAAAGCCCCGAAGACCGATGCGAAAAGATTCGCGCCAAACGAATTTCCTCCGACAAGCTGAACAACCCAGGCGTTGGGAATCAATCCCTCTTTTCCAACTCGCCCCAACAGCAATCCGGCAACCAAAACCCCGCCGAGTAAAAGAGGTAAAATCATCTTGGCATTTTCCCAGGATGACCCGAACCAATCCTTGCTTTCGTTCTCATCCGTGCTGGTTATGAGACTTAATCCAATAGTTCCGACGACGAAGGCATTCAAAGGTTCCCCAGGATACATATACGCTACAATACCGGTCGGCAAAGCGACGACGATAATTTTCCACCAGGCCAGTTTGAACCACAACCCCAGGATGAGAGCCAGCAGAAGCGCGAACCCCGCCGCGATCGCCCATTTCATTGAAAACAGCGTAAGCCACACGCCCGGCGGGATTTCCCGTTTTGCGACTATCTTCTTTTCGACGGTCTTCAGGTTCGCCGCGTCTTTCGAAAGGGCGCTTTCGGTGCCTGTCTTGATGACAAGGGCTTCCTCGGTTTCCTGTTGAATCGTCCCGGTTATCGCGGTTCCATCGGTGAGAGTAAGATTTACGTCTTGCGGTTTTCCCCAATTGGCAAAGACCAGAATACCGATGAGCGCCCCGAAGAAAAGGACGTTTTGCCACAAGGGCCGCGTTACTTCCGGTTCCGGCATCTCTGCCATCATTCGCGCTTTTTCGGCTTCCTCTTCGTGGAAAATAAGAGCCATGGCTCCGCCGATAATGACGCTGAAAGCAATGGCACCGACCGCCCGGGCTATCCCGATATCCATTCCCAGAATTCGGGCACTGAGGACAATGGCCAGTATATTGATTCCCGGTCCAGAATAGAGAAAAGCGCAAGCAGGGCCTAGCCCGGCACCCATTTTATAAATGCCATTGAATAATGGCAGCACGGTGCATGAGCAAACGGCGAGAATGGTTCCCGAAACCGAGGCGACCCCATACGCCAAAACCTTGTTGGCATTCGGCCCGAGGTATTTCATGACTGACGCCTGACTGACGAAAATCGTAATTGCTCCGGCAATAAAAAACGCAGGCACCAGGCAAAGCAATACGTGTTCCCGGGCATACCACTTGAGCAGGTGTAGCGCCTCCATGACCGCGTTGTCAAAGCGCGGCGTGCCGATCGGCAGGAAGTAACAGCCCAAAAACACCGCGATCATCGCGACCAGCGTTTTCCATTCGTCTTTCCAGTTCATGCAAAACCTCGACTTGTGATGTGACTATATACAAGTCCTCTTCAGGACCGCAGGAAATAAACTCCAACCCCGAGAATGAGAATCCCGGCCACTTTCTTGATGACGGTCACGGCCTTGTTCATACCCTTCGAATCGGCCAATGCCTGGACGGTCCCCACCGAAACCCCGGCAATGAGGATCAAGACCGAATGCCCCAACCCATACAAGAAAAGCAGCATTCCGGCTTTCGGCACGCCGATTTCCGGAACCAGACTTGCCAGAAGCATCAACACCGGCCCCGAGCAAGGCATGGAAACCAAACCGAAAAGAAAACCGAGAATCGTCACTCCGACGATTCCGCCCCACTTGCCCACATTCGGCATGTTTCCAAGAGCCGGGATTTTAAAATCAAACAAGAGATGAAGACCCAATAACCCGCAGATGGCGGCGATAACGTATTTCCAATATCTACCGCTTAAATACGGGGCGGCGGCAGCGGACACCGAAAACAAAACGGTTAATTCCAAGGCAAACCCAACCACGAAAAAAAAGCTGAACCCCAACGACCGTTTCCAGGAATCCTGCCCTTGCGCATAGCCGCCAACGACGCCGATAATGAGGGGAACCGTTGCCAAAACACAAGGGTTGAGCGCTGTTAATACTCCGCCTCCAAAAGCCGCCGCAGGGGCCAGCCATGAGGAACTAGCGATGACATCGGCTAATTGGTTTTCCAGTCCGGCAAAGTCCATGGTTACTCCTTTTTCAGTTTGGCCCCAAGGGCTTCAAACTGTTTTTGAATCTCTTCCATTGGGAAAACCCCTTCATGCCGAAACACTTCTTTTCCTTCACGGTCAAAGAAAATTTGCGTTGGAATCATTCGAATTCCGTACTTTGCCCCCGCCTCTTTATTTTCCCAAACATCGATGAATTCAACTTCCGCAATTCCCGCATAGAGTTTCTTGGCCTCTTCAAGAATCGGAGCCATTGTTTTACAGGGAATGCACTTGGTCGCGCCCAGGTCAACCAGTTTCGGCAAAGGCCCGCTGACGCTTGCGATTGCCGCCACCGCCGTCAAATCGGCGACGGCCTCAACCTTCGCTTCTTCGCTTGCAATAGCTGTCACGCTTGCCGTGTCTTGAGCGTGAACCGCTCCGCAATCCCGACAAGGGGTTGAAGGAATGGAAAGAACAATTCCAACCAGAACGACCAACAGAAAAGCCCTGAAAAAAACATTCATAAATTCCCCCTTTATCCACAACATGAGCCATCAGGAACGCAAGTCTTTACCGGCACTTTATCCAATTCTTTCCTGGCGGCTTTGACCACTTCATCAACCTGATTGGGTGGGGTTTTACTGACATTGTGTTCTTTCTTGATGCCAAGACCGGTTATTTCAACATACCCGTAATTCTTCAATCCAAGATGGTCAGCCGTTTTTTTCCCACAGGCAACCAGGCATCCGTCAATGATCAAAACCGGCACTCCCGATTTTGCCGACTCTACCATTCCTGAAATGTGCCCGCCCAACCCGGCCAGGCAACCCATACTTGCTTCCCCGCTCGAATCGAGTGCCTTTGCAGCTTCGTTTGAAAGTTGCCCCACATTCGACCCGCCGGAACAAGCGTAAACCAGGCATTTGTTTGAATTTCCGCAACAGTCGCTCATGTTCGGCTCCTTACTTCAACAGTTTTTTTACTTCTTCAACCGATGGCACTTTTCCGGCAACCTTCACCGTTCCGTCAACCGCCATGGCGGGCGTGACCATAACTCCGAATTTCATAATTTCATCGAGCTTTGTGACCTTTTCCAATTCGTAGGTGAGCTTCATTTCTTCAGCCGCTTGTTTCGCGGTATCAGCCAGTTTTTGACACTTCGCGCAACCGGTTCCCAAAATTTGAATCTTCATGACTACCTCCAAATGTTGAATTAGAGTGAGTTTTTGTGATTTTCAAACGCTCTGTCCGCGCATTCGAAAAAATCGAGAATGCAAGGGGTTTTCAGGGAATAGAAGACCTTCAGACCATCTTTTTTCATGTTGACCAACCCGACATTTTTCAAAATGGTGAGATGCTTGCTCATGATGGGTTGCAGACAGCCGAAGGCTTCAACCAAATCACACACGCAGGTCAAGCCCTTTGTATGCAGAAGATCGAGAATCTGCAATCTCATGGGATGAGACAATGCCTTAGCGATAGCCGCCCGGCGTTCAAACTTTCTATTTTGATTCATTTCCATACATTCCTTTATACTATTTTTGGAATATAATGTCAAGCCCATCCTTCGCTTGCCAAAGTTTAGTTTATAAGTATCTGAACGCTTGCCTTGAAGATGCTATAGAAGAAGGCGACAACCGGGGGTTTCTGCTTGCCTTGCGTGATGTGGCTGAGGCCCAAGGTATCCGTGAGGTAGCCTTCGAGATGACAGTTTAATAAAGGCTCTCATAGGCAACGAAAGTTTGCGTTTGCCCCGGTCCTTATGGCCTTTCACAAAATGAAATGAATATGTTATTTTCTTACAAGGCCGTATTTCAAAAAAAATGGCGGATAAATATATTGACATTCCATTCTTGAGATAGGAAAATACCCGCATTCCAAATGTCGTCGAGGAGGGCGCGAATGAAGGCTTTGTTCCTGACGAACGAGTATCCGCCTCATGTCTATGGCGGAGCCGGTGTTCACGTAGAATATTTAACCCGGGAACTTTCCCAATTGATGGATGTCGAGGTCAGATGTTTTGGCGAACAAAACATTGAATCGGAACACCTTGTTGTAAAAGGCCTCCAACCTCGCGAAGAATATCCTTCGGTTCCGAAGCATTTGAAGTCGATAATGACGACTTTAGATCGATCCGTTTCTTTCATCGGCAGCGGAATTAACGCCAATCTTGTACATTGCCATACATGGTATACCCATATGGCGGGCATCTGGACCAAATTGAATTTTCATATCCCGCTCGTTTTAACGACTCACTCGCTCGAGCCGTTACGTCCCTGGAAACGTGAGCAACTTGGCCACGGATATGATTTTTCATGCTGGGTTGAGAAAACCGCGATTGAGATGGCCGACTCGGTCATCGCGGTCAGCAAAGGCACCAAGCTTGATATTTTGAAACATTTTCATATTCAACCCGATAAAGTTAAGATCATTCATAACGGCATAGACACCGAGGAATATAAGAAAACCTTATCCAATGAGTGCTTGGTCAAATACGGCGTCGATCCTAATGTTCCTTATTTGCTGTTCGTCGGTCGCATTACGAGACAGAAAGGCATTATACATCTGGTAAACGCGATCGAGCATATCGATCCGTCCGTGCAAATTGTTCTTTGTGCCGGAACTCCCGATACTCCCGAAATCGGAGAAGAAATGAAAAAAGGCATCGATAGAGTCTCCGAGAAACGCAAAAATATAGTTTGGATAAGGGAAATGGTGAGCAAGAAATCTCTTATCGAATTATATTCGAATGCCGCGGTGTTCTGTTGTCCTTCGATATATGAGCCGTTCGGAATCATCAACCTCGAAGCCATGGCCTGCGAGGTTCCGGTTGTTGCAAGCAGTGTCGGCGGAATTCCCGAAGTTGTAGTGAACAATGAAACCGGTTACTTGGTGGATTTGCAGCAAATGAAGGAAAGTCCGTTCGAACCAGTCGATCCTCCTAAATTCGCGCGCGACATGGCTGAAAAAATCAATTTCCTAATGAGCAAACCGGATTTACGCGCCAACATGGGAAAAAAAGGCCGAAAGCGCGTTGAAAACAGTTTCAGTTGGAAAATAATCGCCAAGCAAACGATGGCCCTTTATCAAAACCTCTTGGAGGGAAAGAAAAATGGCCACTCTTCCTGATGCAAAAAGAATCCTGATTGAAAACGTTCAACCGGCCATCGACAATGGATCTTATCCCGTCAAAAGAGAAATTTGGGATGCGGTCGATGTAGTTGCCGAAGTTTTCAGAGATGGTCATGAAAAAATAATCGTTCGATTGCTTTACAAATCCCGCGTGCAAAAAGCATGGAATTCAGCTCCCATGACATGCTTAAATCCGGGTCTCGATCGCTGGAAAGGCGTGTTCCAGGTGACTGAATTGGGTTTTCATGATTTCGCGATTCAAGCTTTCTGCGATTTTTACGGCTCCTGGGCGGCGGATACAAAAAAGAAATACGATGCCGGGCTCGACGTCAAAAGCGAACTTTTGGAAGGAATCGATCTTGCGAAACGAGCTTTAAAATGGATACCTAAGACTGAACTTCCAAAATTGAAAGATTTTCTCAAGGCGGCTCAAACGTTGAAATCTCCCGGAGCGCGTGCAGGCGTTTTGTTGTCTCCGGAAATGGTTGATCTGTTGTCGCGATATCCCGATCCGTCAACGGAAGTTCTTTCAGAAAGACATTTTCCGATTTGGGTTGATCGTGTTAAAGCCAGATTCGCGGCTTGGTATGAATGCTTTCCTCGTTCCTGCGGCAACGACATACATAAAAGCGGAACTTTCAAGGACGTTGCAAAAAGACTTCCCGATATACAAAAAATGGGATTCGATGTTCTATATTTCCCCCCGATTCATCCCATCGGATTCACTAAACGCAAAGGTCCCAACAATAGTCTTGTATGCGGGCCACAAGATCCGGGTTGTCCTTATTCAATCGGAAATGAAACCGGTGGCCACGATGCCATTGAACCGAGCTTGGGTGATTTCAGCGATTTTGCCGATCTTGTCGAAAAATGCCGTGAAATGGGCATGGAAATTGCCCTTGATTTCGCTTTGAATTGCTCACCCGATCATCCTTACTTGAAAGAACATCCTGAATGGTTCTGCCACCGTCCCGACGGCACCATAAAATTCGCCGAAAATCCGCCGAAAAAATATGAAGATATTTACCCGCTTAATTTTGAAACGATTGATCGTGAAGGCTTATGGAATGAACTCAAGCGAATCTTGCTGTTTTGGGCGGAGAAGGGCGTCAAAATATTTCGCGTGGATAACCCCCATACTAAACCCTTCAATTTTTGGGAATGGATCATCCGCGAAGTTCAGACCGTCTACCCGGATGTCATTTTCCTCGCGGAAGCGTTTACACGTCCTAAAGTGATGCAAGCTCTCGCAAAAGCCGGTTTCACGCAATCATATACGTATTTCACCTGGAGAAATTTTAAAAATGAGCTGACTGATTACTTTACCGAGCTTACCGCTCCTCCGGTTTGCGATTATTTGAGGGCCAATCTTTTTACCAACACGCCCGATATTTTTCCCAATTTCCTGCAAAGAGGCGGAAAACCCGCTTATAAGATCCGCGCCGTTCTTGCCGCGACCATGTCGTCGGTTTACGGTATCTTCCAAGGCTTCGAATTATGTGAAGGAATCCCGGTTCCCACCAAGGAGGAATATCTCAACTCCGATAAGTATGAAATTTGCGTCAGGGATTGGAACAAGCCTGGAAATATCAAGGATCTTATTACGAAACTCAACAATATCCGCCGCGAAAACCCGGCACTGCAGGAATATGAGAATCTGAGATTTTATGAAACCGAAAATGAGCACATTTTGTTTTACGGAAAAAGTCTCGGAGACAACCACATTCTTATCGCCGTCAACCTGGATCCATACCAAAAGCAAAATTCCTTCGTTTATATTCCCATCAAAATGTTTGGTATCAAACCTGAAGAAACCTATCAAGTCCATGACTTGCTTACCGATCGCAGGTATTTATGGAAAGGCGAAAAAAACTATGTTGAATTGGATCCTTCGATTGAACCCGCGAATATCTTCAGGATTCGTCGATGGATTCATCGAGAACAAGATTTCGATTATTACAAGTGATACGCTTCTTTATTTGGCGACAACGTATTACTGTAATCGCGAACGATCTGAAGCGATCCGGGTTTTTTCGAATTTCGCGTGAGCTGCGGAGGTATGATAATATCCTGTCGATTGTTCTCTGATGGTATTTTAACGCGGCTTTTCGCATTTTCGATATTTATATTTACGTCTCTCTGCATTCAGGCGAACGCTGAGGAGCCTGAAGAAATTCCCGCCGAGAAGCTCGATTTTCACTATTTATCGGAGCCCATCGGACCGCCGATAGATCGTTTTGTGGAACAAGTCGACAAAGACGCCGAAATTGCAATCGACGAACAAAGAAAAAAAGAAAGCAATCCTTTCGTCGCGAGAAAAGTTGTCGCAAATGTTTTAAACAAACATTTCGCGGAATACCAGGAAATTCGTCGAGGGCTTATAACGACGGAGGACAGATTTCGTTTGGATTTATTCTATTTTCGAATGGCCGCTGTTTACGATTTTCCTCCGGCCCTGGATTTTATATTTCCGAAATGGAAGGGTGCCGCTTCAAAATGGATGCCCATTTACGCGGCTCGTGAAAGAATCGATCACATGCGGAGATTTAAAGAAAAACCGGCTTTTCCAAAACCGATTGAAAAGATCCTTAAAGACATGATGAATTCCTCTGATGTACACTTTTCGAAAATCGCCGCCAATCTTCTTTCCCCGTTTTTTTACGACCCGGTCGGCAAAGCTTTCCCCAAATTTCCCGAAGGTTTAACGACAACCGATGGACAACCTCTCACACTCGAACGATTTCGAGGAAAAATTCTTCTTATCGATTTCTGGGCTTCTTGGTGTCTTCCTTGTTGTCGCAATATGTCGCAAGTCATCGAAGCTTACAATCTCTTTCATGGTCGGGGTTTTGAAATAATCGGAATTTCGCTTGATTATAAACGGGAAGATCTTGAAAAATACTGCACGAAAAACCTCATCATGTGGCCGCAATTTTTTGACGGAAATGGTTGGGCGAGCCAGGTCGCCGTTAATTATGGTGTCAACAGCATTCCGACGCTTTTTCTTCTCGGAAGCGACGGCACGGTTTTAGCGGGACCAAATGAGCTTCGTGAAAAACCTTTGAAAAATTATTTGGATAATATTCTTGGAGATGTTAAAACTATAAAGTAAATTCGGTAGTTTAAGGAAATTAACATTGTGTTTTTTCCTTGGAAAATAGTTTAGTCTTTAATAAATTCTACTCTGGAGGAAATATGGCTCATAGATCAAGGAAACGTTGGTTGAACATCGGAGTGCTTTGTAGTTTTCTTCTTATAATGCTCTCTCTCTATGTTTACGCTCAAATTCAAGGCGCCCCCGGCCAAGAAGGTTATTTGGCTTCCTCCGGTGCCCAAGTAACGACTGCATCCGTGCCCGGTCATATGGCAGCCGAATTTCATTATTTTGCCTTTATGTCCGACGCTAAATTCTCCTCGGGAGAACGAATAGCACTTTGGGGTGTGCTGTTTATCGCCCTGATGGCTCTTCTTTACGCATTGATGCTTGTCAAGCAGGTCGCCGGTGCGGATCAAGGCACTCAGCGCATGAAGGATATCGCCGATGCGATTAGAGAAGGCGCCAACGCTTATCTTACGCGTCAGCTTTCTACCGTAGCCGTATTGATATTAATTCTCATTGGAGTTCTATACGTAACTAAAGCAATGCAGGACGGCGATTGGTCTAGTCCATACGCGATAGGCAGAGCCGGCGCCTTTTTCATGGGAGCGCTTTTCTCCGGCCTAGTCGGATTCGTAGGAATGCGTCTCGCCACGACGGGTAATCTTCGCGTAGCGGCTGCAGCCCAAGTAGGTTTCGGTAAAGCATTGATTCTCGGCTATCGAACGGGAACGATCACGGGCATGCTCACCGACGGGCTGGGGCTTCTTGGCGGAACCCTGATTTTCATGACTTACGGGGAACGGGCTTATGAAGCGCTGTTGGGCTTTGGATTCGGCGGAACCCTCCTTGCGCTTTTCATGCGCGTAGGCGGAGGGATCTATACGAAAGCCGCCGATGTCGGCGCCGACTTGGTCGGTAAAATCGAAGCGGGAATTCCCGAGGATGATCCCCGAAACGCCGCCACCATCGCCGACAATGTTGGAGACAACGTCGGAGATTGTGCCGGGATGGCCGCCGACATTTTCGAAAGTTACGAAGTTACGATGGTCGCTGCAATGATCTTAGGCTGGGCTGCATTCGGCCACAAAGGCGTCATTTTTCCCATTCTTGTCCGCGCCATCGGCGTCATCGGTTCCATCATTTCCACTTACAGTGTTAAAGCCGGAGATCGCGGAAATGTCGCCGAAGCGATGTCTTCGATCAATAAAGGCTTCATAATCGGTTCCATCATCTCCATCGTCGGATTCGTTGTTCTCGGCGTTTTCTATTTGAGATTCAGCGAAGAGATGGTTGCTCAGGGAACATTATCAATAACGGCATGGGAGAACATTAAAAACCTGCCTGTGTGGGCCAACCTCGGAATGGTGGGGTTGGATATGCGGCCGGCAATAACATGTTTTATCGGAGTAGTTCTCTGCGTTGGTTTGAACCGCATAACGGAATATTTTACGGGAACCGAGTACAGCCCGGTTCGTGGTGTGACGCGTGCCTGCCGCACCGGTCATGCCACGAACATCATCGAAGGTCTTGCCGTCGGCTTTGAATCCTCGGTCTGGACCGGACTAATTCTGTGTGTTGCTATCTTCGCTTCCGTGGCAATTTACTCCGGCACGAATGCGATTTTCATCGCTTACGGAGTCGCCATGTGCGGTATCGGAATGTTGACTCTTACCGGCAACACGATTTCGATGGACGTTTTCGGCCCCGTAGCCGACAACGCCAATGGTATAGCTGAAATGGGCTTCGACGAGAAGGAAATGGGTGCGGAAAAATATAAGGAAGCCCGCCAAATTCTCGCGGATCTCGATGCCGTCGGCAACACGACGAAAGCCGTTACCAAAGGAGTCGCGATCGGTTCAGCCGTCATCGCGGCCGTTTCGCTCTATGCTTCGTTCATCACCGTCATCGGTTCGGGAGGCCAAGCCGAGGATAAACCCCTGCCGATTCAACTGTTCGACAACGTCGCCGGACTCCTGTCGGTTTCCAATCCGAAACTGATTATCGGAATGCTGATCGGCGGCGCCATACCGATGCTGTTCAGTTCGATGTTGATTCGAGCCGTCGGTCGCGCAGCGTTTTTGATCGTCAACGAAGTTCGCAAGCAGTTCCGCGACAAGGAAATTTGGGCCGGCACAAAAAAGCCTGATTATGGTTCGGTCGTATTCATCTGCACCACCGCCGCGCAGAAAGAACTGATCGGTCCCGCCATTCTGGGCGTTTTCTCTCCGATATTGGTCGGTTATGTGCTTGGTCCCATCGGATTAGCCGGATTTCTCGGAGGTTCCATCGTCGTCGGACAACTGATGGCGTCTTTCATGTCGAATGCCGGCGGAGCCTGGGACAACGCCAAAAAAATGGTTGAAGATGAACCTCGCGATGCGGCAAAAAATACGGGCAAAGGAAGCGAAAAGCATAAGGCGGCCGTAACGGGCGACACCGTCGGAGATCCGTTGAAAGATACCGCCGGCCCTGCCGTTAACCCGCTTTTGAAAGTAATGAACATGGTTTCCATTCTTGCGGTCCCGTTGATGGTCGCTTACGACGGAAAAGTTGTCGATACGGTCAAGGCAGGCGCCCAAGCGCTCACTGGTGAGGCCGCCAAAGACTTCTTTCTTCCCGCGGCTTTCGCGGTTAAGAACTTCGACGGCCCGTGGTTCTTGGCCGTTGTGATTTCTCTGCTCCTGATTATTTGGGCGGTTTGGCAATCAAAACGCGATACCGCTCCCGAAAAGTTCGACTAAATCGACTCAAAAGAAAACCGCTCGGGCCTAATCGCTCGGGTGGTTTTTTTATATACGCCCTATGGAGTGCAATGCCTCAAAACCAAAACAAGGCTGAAGTAATACCATTTCCAAAAAGAAATGTCGTATGCCGTAGGACGGATTAGGCGCTTGCCGCCGTAATCCGCCGAAAATAAATAGGTCATCATTTAACGGAATTGGTATAATTCATCTTGGAATGCCGGTTGAAGCAAGAGCGTCCTCGGTATTCCTTATTTTGTCGTCGATTCCCGTGATTTCGGGATAAACGGACTTGGCTTTCTTCAGCAAAGCCAGACTCTGAGACGCGTTTGATTTTGCCGATTTGTCGGCCTCTTGTACAAGCCTATCTGAAAGCCTGCGTCGATAACGATCGGCGACCTTTTGCTCTCCCATCGCCGTCAGTTGATCGAAAAGCGGCTTCAATTGCGCCGGATCGGATTCCAAGGGAAATCTTCGCGAGGCTTCATCGACTTTCTTGATGAAGCCGTCCAGATCTTCAGGCCGGGTGTGATTCGCCCCAGGCTTTCCGGGAATTGTATTTGAAACGGTATCTCTCCGAATTACCTTGGTCGGTCGAAAAAAGATTCCGAGCGCGTAAATCAAAAGGAAGAGAAAAAGTATGGCGACTGCGATTTTTCGAAAAAAGGTCCATTGAGCTTGAGAAGATGACGTATCAATCAATTCCTTTATGATCGATTGACGGCCTCCTTTAATTTTTCGATATTGCGACGGGTCAGCACTTTTGTTTTTAGGTGTTTTTTCAACGAATTCCTCAAGGATTTCAAGAATTTCATCGATATCGGGCCGCTTCGTCGGATTTTTATCCAACAGACGTTTTACTAAGGGAAGAAGCGTCGCGATCGCTTCATTTGGAATCGTGGTTTGCCCGGGAAGCGTCGCATTGATATGCTTCATGGCTATTGATACTTCAGGATTTTTGTTGTCGTCAGCTTTAAATGGAGTTTCTCCAAAAATCAGTTCCCAAAAAATGATTCCGAGCGAGTAAATATCGGATTTCGGTGTCAGCTCCTTCACTCCTTGGCATTGTTCCGGCGACATGTATTCAGGAGTACCGACGACGATTCCGGTTTTCGTCAGATCAACCGAGGTTTTGGCGATGCCGAAATCAAGTATTTTCAAGATTCCGTCTTTTGTGATCATGATATTGCGTGGCTTTAGATCACGGTGTATGACGCCTTTGGCATGACAAGCCGCGATGCCTTCGAAAAGTTGAAGCATCAACGGGGCTATTCTTAATTTGTCTTCGATGAGAGCTTCTTTTAAGGTGTTGAGAGGGACTCCGTCAATAAATTCCATTACTAAAAAAGGTAAATTCGTGATTTTATCGCGGGAAGCCGCGTATATATTCATAACATTCGGATGGCTCACCGTGGCTAAAAGACGACCTTCCTGCATGAAACGCTCGACAAGCGCATCGTCCTTCGCGCTTGTTTCATTCAGTATTTTGATTGCGACAATGCGGTTCAATGTGGTGTCAACGGCTTTGTAAACCCTTCCCATGCCGCCGCTTCCCAAGAGTTCTTGGATTTGATAAATGTCGCCGATGATATCGGCCCCGCTGACTGGTATATTTTTTGAAACATTTTCAAAATCATTTCTCGAAAGCTTGCCCAGCTGCAGCTTCAATGATTCGATTATCGATGGAACGTCGGGCCTTTCCGTCGGCTTTTTCGCGAGCATTTTCCCCAGAAGCTCCGTGTAACAGGAAATCTTCGGATTGGATTTTAATTTTTCGATCGGAGGCGGATCATTGAGATGCATGAGCGCGATTGCCAGAGCCGGGTCGTCCGCATCCGTGTCAAGGTCGAAAGGAAGTCGGCCGGTTAAAAATTCCCAGAGCATGATTCCGATTGCATAAACATCGGCTTTCGCGGTTATCTCGGATTTGCCCAAACACTGTTCCGGTGCCATATAATGGGGAGTTCCGAGAGTGACACCGGTACGCGTTTGCTTTTGAGCGATCTTTGCGATTCCGAAATCGACAATTTTGAGCTGACCTTGCTTATTAATCAGAATATTTACCGGTTTGAGGTCTCGGTGAATGATTCCTTTTTGATGACACGAGTGAATTCCTTCGAGAAGTTCGATAAAATACGTCAACAATCGTTGTTGATCTTTTTGAAATTCATCTCGGTATTTATCCAGGCTGACACCGTCTACGTATTCCATGACAAGAAACGGAATCGACAGAGTCTCATCGACTTCCGAAGCAAAGACGGTGATAACCGCGCGATGATTGATGGTGGCGAGAATTCTACCTTCGTTGATGAATCGTCGGGTGGCTTCCTGATTGCTTGAATTATCTTCAAGAAGAAGCTTGATTGCAACTTCCCGGCCCAGGTTGATATCTTGTGCTTTATACACCTGGCCCATTCCGCCGGTTCCAAGTTGCGAAATAATCTTGTAATGTCGCCCAACGATTTGGTCGTTCCGAATCATGGGGGAAATGTACGTCGACGGCTTTATTTCGTCAAGTCATCTGAAACAGCCTTTTTGGAATCACGACATTTTTTTCAAACAGGAAGTTCATGTGATTTTGGGCGAAACACCGATTGGAAGCCAATTAGAACCTGAAAATTCCCAAGTCACTAAACTCTTACAAAAACAGATGTTTTCGCCGATTATTAGGAAAACCTCCGGAAATTCCAACCGGTCAAGGCTATTTCGGGAGATTCTTCCAGTTATGGGGAATTATACCCCCTTTACGGAGCGTGTCATCAGTATCGTTTCGGCGATTCCGCTTGGACGGGTCGCTACCTACGGCGGGATCGCGAGGGCCTCCGGAAATCCGCTCGCTGCCCGTCAGGTAGCTCGGATTCTGCATTCCTGTTCGGAGCGCTTTGCCCTTCCTTGGCATCGTGTAATCAATTCCTCAGGAAGGATTTCACTTCCCGGTGACGGCGGAGCCCTCCAGCGGGCGCTTCTTGCCCAGGAAGGGGTACTCTTCGGTCCGGACGATCGTATTGACCTGCTTGAATGTGGAATACACAAATAACATTTATTCACTTGCAAGAGTTGGATTAAATGTGACAGGCATAAAAGCACGAAACATATCGTCCACGGATGACGTAGATACCCGAAATGCGCCCGGATGGCCATGCTTTTTCGGGTATGTCATTGAAAATGCACGATGGCAGGTTTTATTGTCAGGGCAAACGCACTAAAAATGCAAAGCCCTCTTGTAATCACTGTAGTCGGCGGGTTACGGCGAAAGTGTGCCTAATCCGTCCTACAGAAATTTTAATGCGTTTGCCCTGGTTTTATTGTGGGTTGCCTATTTTTTCCCGCAGTAGCGTGATGTAATTTTCCGTTTGCGGATTTTGGAGAAAAATTTCGTTTTCCGACGACATTTGGAAATTCAGGTTTTCCACCAAATACCGGGTGATCTCGGCATTGTTCCGATTCGCGGTTCCGATAAAATCGCGCAAGGGAGCCGTATCGCCTTTTTGAATGGACGAAAGAATCCTTGCTTCCTCGGCTTTCTTATAATATTCCAGGATCATTTCGTCCCAAAGAGTGTTTTGACAAAAAGCTTGCTTGGAATATTCCGCTTCGAATTTTGCGGCCGCGTTCTTAAGGCTTTCATCCTTGGCTTTTTCTTGAAATATCGTTAGGAAGTCCATCAAACCCTGGATCTCTTTCTCAGATCTCACAATCTCTAGTGGAAAATCCTGATTTTCCAATCCATCCTCGATTCTATCGTGAAGGCGCACGGGGAGAGCGTCCTCAGTGGGAAACTCCCCGCGACCATTGTTTGCGAGTATGAATCCCGGTTATTTTCAACGGTGGGGGCCGAAATTTCGTTTTATTGAATATCACCCCAAGAAGGAGAAGTAAAGTGTATAAAGTAAAGAGAACCCCGGGTTCCTCCTATTGCAAAGATCGTGCCAATCCTGGGCGGGGGTACCGTTCCGGCATGAAGTTAGCGATTCTTGAGTTGTGGCTGGTCCTTGTTTTTGTCTTCTTCTTCACAGCCTCCTCCGGTCCGGTTTTTTCGGAATCTCCGAGTTCAAGCCCATCGACGCGGAATTTCCCCGCTCTCTCTGCTTCGATCGGGACTCTGGCGGAAGATGAGATGCTTTCTGCCGGAACCGAACTTTCCTCTTGGAATGCTGATGGGAGCATACGATGTCTTCAGGGAAAGCTTTCCGAACCGTTGGCGGGAGACCTTGCGTCAGCCGCGATAGCCTTCGTGAAGGATCGGGCGGCTCTCTTCAATCCTCCTCGGAAAACGGGTGATGCGGATCTAGCTATTGTAATGACTGTTCAAACACATGGGAAAAACGTAGACCGGTCTTCCCAACAAGGTGATGGGAATCTTTCTCTTATAAAGACCGTTCAAACATATGGGGGAACGCACTTCACCTTTCAGATGACTCACGCCGGAGCAAGAGTCATCGGGGCTTACGTCAAAGTCAACACCCGAAGTGACCGTAGAGTCTGTCTGGTGACAAACTCACTTCCGACGATTGCACGAATGACCAATCGGGTTTGTCTGTCGGCTTCTGAGGCGATCGAATTGGCCTCGGCCATAGTTCCTCCCAGTGATCGATTCGGTGACGCTGTTTCCGCTGATCTCGTCGTTTTCCCTAAGGACGGGCAAGGGTTTTGGGCGTATGCAATTTCTCTTTTCAGCGAGGAATCGCTGGGTTGCTGGGAGATCCTTATCGACGCCGATTCCGGCAAGGAACTAGGCTGCGTCAACTACATGCGATCCGCGGAAGCTACCGGCAAGGGATCCGTGTATGAACGTAATCCTCTGGTTGCCGGTCCCACCCTTCAACCACTTCCCCATTTGACGGCCCATACCCTGGAAGGTCTCTACGCGAAAATCGTGAACGATGCAGTCTTTCCCTCTCTCAATCCT
>Ga0074199_1001758_pt1 | contig 16416 bp, 12 predicted proteins | sample EPASupsiteSAE347_FD_64528 | JGI IMG/M metagenome (GOLD analysis project Ga0074199, IMG submission 64528) | Bioremediated contaminated groundwater from EPA Superfund site, New Mexico - Sample SAE3-47 | ecosystem: Environmental > Aquatic > Deep subsurface > Groundwater > Contaminated ...
CATATTGACGGTCATAAGAAAATTTATTATTATATAAAAACTATAATAGAAATTATGATGGGATGTGTTATGAAATATACCTGTATTCTTTTTTTGTCTCTATTTGTGTTGGTAAACCAAAGCAATGCAATTATTGTTCACGTTAAGACCTCTGATAATATTGAAAGAATTATCGAGTCACAAGTGTTGGCAAGTGACACATTAGACAAAGCAATTGCCTTAAGTAGCTCTGTAGTAGATCACGTGTTTACTGTTGATTGTACAAATGAAATTCTACGTACCATACTTACAATACAACAAGCACACGATTATTTCTGCATTGAGGCTCTCAGTCCTGAAAAGCTTCTTCTGGTATTATGTGCTTGTGATGATATGACTATCGATCTCTCGTATGATCGATGGCAGGCCATTTTTACGAAACTTGCCAAATTTTTTGGAAAGTCGATAGCGCCTGATAACGCTTTGCTTATTGCACTTTCTAACAAACCTTTTTTTAATGACATTCTTGAATCTCTTATAAATAAAAAATCATTATCAAAATCATGGATACAGATACCGTTTGGTGATGGATCACCAACATGCTTGTATGCATGCTCTCATGATGGAGCTCATATCGCCACGGTAAACGAACACGGAGTGATTTCGATATGGAATTCACATACTGGCGAACTTGTGGGTAAAAAAAGCGTGTGTGAAGTATTGGACCAAAAGATTATGGCCATACATTTTTTGCCTAACGGAAATTTGATTGCAGCGGTAACCACTACAAATGATGCTACTATAGCAATCTACGATGTCTCCGAACGCACACCAATAAACATAGTGGGCGAACACCAAGGCACCATTCTGAGTACACATTTTTCCGATGATGGCAATATGCTTGTTACTGTTTCAAACAATGGACAGGTGTCCGTTTTTGATATCACAAGAAGACAAGAACCAAAAACTATGATATTCCAAAATGCGCTATCTGCACAACTTTCATCTGATGGCGAACAAGTAGCTATAGTAACCACTAATCACGAACTAAAATTGTGGGATATTAACACCGGAACAATACAAGAAATAGAAGGCACGTGGTGTAAAACAGCACAATTTTTACCTGACGGTAAAACAATCGTTATTACCAGCGAATTTAATGGCGTAGAAATTATCAACGTAAAAAACGGAGAACGGCACTGTATTATCGTTCAAGATGGCGCTCTTAATGGTGCAAGCGTATCTTCTGACGGCATTCTTATGGCTACAGCTTCTGATAAAGGAAGCTTTTTGTGGCACGTGCCGTCAAATACCCGCGAAACGAAACTCGATTTAATGCATATCGCGTCAACACAGTTTTTAAATGATATGCGGCTGCTTACAATGAGTAAATATGGAACGGTTTTTGTATGGCAGCAGAAGGTTCCTATTGGAATCACCCATGCAAATAGTACCGGTATACAAAAGCTCCTTGTGTTCAAAATGATGTTTTATATACAAGATCCTTATGCTGATATTTACACCGATCAAATCGCACAATTATTTACAACGTTGCCAGAAGATATACAAGAAGCATTTATTTTTGAGTTGTAAAAATTTACAAGAAGGGAAAATTTATGAAAATTCTTAACATGGCCATTTTGAGCATGATGGGATTTGTTGGTTTATGTACAGGTGTTCCTGTAGTTCTCGTAACAAACGATGGGATAGAATATAATCTTGATACAGAAGCTGTACGTACGTTACCACTATTTACTCATGGATCGCTTATAAACGGGTTACTCGAAGAGGTTGGGCAAATTCACGACAAAATTCCTTTGCCTAATGTTGACAGTCGAACACTTAACGCGGTATTTGATTCTTTTGGTGAACAATTTAACATTGAAAGTCTGAGCATTGAAGACTTTTTACGGTTGTTTGAAGCCTATTGTTATTTGCGTATAACACCAAAGGATTCTTATAGCCAATGTTTTGTCGATCGCGTTGTGCATGAAATAAATGATTTTCTGCAACACCAAACCTATGGTGCATCTATTATAGAATTGCTTAGCTGGGAACCACTGAAAACTGCATTAAAAAATACCTACAGGCGAAAGATTTTGACGTACAAATTGTTACCATTTGCCCTGGGCCAGGAAGTGCACTTTGATAGCATCGACTTTTCAAGTAATGGAGATTTGTGCGCTACCGTATCAATACTAGATAATCATCGGATAAAACTATGGCACATAGCAGAAACCAATGCCACATTGTTGGGTGAATTGCCCACACACGGAGAAATTTCTTTTATAAGATTTTCGCCTGACAGCACCATGCTGTTAGTTGCTCTAGATGATGGATCACTGGAACTATGGAATTTGCGTAGCCGAGAACGGGTTTTTTCGATTGCTTCTTTACATGGATTCCAAATAAAGAGTATGGCATTTTCAGGAGACGGGCGATTAATTGCTGCTGGAAACACAAATGGCATTGTTTATGTATATGCTGCAGCAAATGGCGCACAACTGCGTGTATTTGAAGGAGGACATGAACAAGAGGCACTTTCACTTAAATTTTCATTTGATGGAAGATTTTTGTGTGGTTTATTTAATGATTATTCATGCATTTGGAATGTAGACACAAAAAATTTAGTTAATTTCCCTGGTATTGGAAATACTTTTTTTTCTGCAACCATGCATCCTTGTGAGCATGTGGCTGTTGTTTCTGCTCTAAACAATATGCGTTTATTGGCACTAGATTTGGACCATGGTATAACTCAACAAATAGGTACAACACGTCCTAATGGTCTTATTTTTTCTCGAAATGGCACCTATTTAGCAACCAGAGAAATTACTGGAGAAATTGTAGTATATAACCGTAACGGCCAATCATATACCATACCAATTGAAGATCATTCCATTGGTGATGGCACCGGCACTATGAATTTTTCACAAGATGAGAGAATGTTTGTTGTGCAGTATATAAGCGATACCATGGGCTATGTGATGCAAATTTTTGATCCACAAACGGGAAGACCGCTATGTATACCAAAAAAGGATCCTGCATTTAATGATGACGAATGTGCTATATCTTTTACCTCTTGCAACCGATTTATTGTTGTGAACACTTTTGATATGGTAAATGGAAAGACGATCCTTTCTCCTACACTAACATTGCCCGAAGAAGAATGTGAAAGTGACGCAATCAAATCATGCGAGCAGATGCTCGTGGTGTTATGCATTCTTCATGGTGGAATCGATCGGAACTCGCCGGCAGCTTCATACCTTACAGCACTATTTAAGACCCTCCCAACCAAAACTCAAGCTGCTTTAATTTTCAAAAATTATTAATTTAACGAAGACACTTATATCCTTCAACAAGCTTTCGTCTACGCAGTAAGCTTTGGTTGGCATGGCAGAGTGAGCGGAATAGGAGAGGGTTTTCGCCCGCAAGGCTTAGCACAGACGAAACACAAAGTGCTCAGCACGACTATGCATTACCCACATCTTTTCCTTTTAGAATACGATACATCTCGACAGCTCCCTCTAGAACGCGCATTCCGCGCCAAACAACTTTGACTCCGGGCTCTCCATCGCGCTTTCTTGATAGAAAGCCCCCGATCTTTGCAAGCATCAAAAGTGCTTCTCGTAATGATGGCGGGTTTGGCGGCTCAATCGGTGTTTTGTGCACGTAACAGTGTAATGCTCGCCACTCATCATCATCAAAAGCCGCTGTACATGGCAGATCTGGAGCTGCACGAGCAAGATAAGTTATATACATTAGCCTGCATGCAATCACAGTATAAACGGTAACCGCACGCTCTATTCGTTCTGCTTTCTCAAGTTGAAGCTCTTCGACTTTGCACCCTTCTTTGAGGACGTAATGAAAACGTTCAATAAGCCAGCGTTTCGCATAAGTTTTAACTGCATAAATAGCGTCTTCTAGTGAGCTAATCGGCAAAGTTGTCAGCAATCTCCAATTAACCAAATTTTGGCCATTGACGCCATCAAAGATCTCTTTAGCCGAGATTATCGTGATATTAATTTGCGGAAAAAAATTCTTATTTTTGGGTGGTTCAATAGTCACATTTTTATAACGAATTTCTAATCTCGCCACACGCTCTTTACGCTCACCAGAACGATTGATTGTTACTTCCATTATGCCAGCGCAAGGCGAGTGTTCCAATTCCTCAAACATTCTTTCGTGGCTATCTACTAACTTTCTATCGTGCAAAGCTCTGATCAAAAGGTGCATATTTTCTTTGCGTGGCTCCAAAAAAATCTCATAAATATCCGCGCCTCGATCGGCCAAAAAGATTCCTTTTTTGTTACTTGGCAAAGACGATTGTGATGCTCTGAATGATTCTATCCAACGATATGATTCTTTTTCTTCGATGGGCTTTTTGGACCTGAGAGCCCGTTGCCCGTAATCTTCTGGCTTTCTTCCCCAACAGTGCTGCTCCACGACGCCCAATACTACCTCCTCTTCGGTTGACACCAAAGTCGTGTGTAAATTAAGTCCTTTTGCTTTTTGATTCCTCAAAACACCAATTCCCTGAAGTTTTTTATGCGATGAAAAAACAAGATTTGTTCCGTCTGATAAATAGAGAATAGTTGCCCCTTTTGGACAATTTTTAATTCTAAAAACAACAGCCTTACGGAAACCTGCTCGAAGCTCTTTTACTTCAACATTATCGTTGCTAAAAAAACGATACACCGCTTTAGTTGCTGCAGCTGATTTGCACGCCTGTGGTATGGACGAATCGGAATTATTCGTAAAGGCTTCCAATATAGTTTCCAATCGATCGTTTAACCTTATATCGCCAAGATCAACTTGCCTCAAATCTCTGACCTCAAACACACATGACTCCCTTTTTTGAGAAAAACGTATTAATGCAAAATTATATTCTTTTGCATAAAAATTTCATCTATTTTTTCTCATAGGGAGATGTGGGTAATGCATAGTCATCCCGAGTGGTTTTGCGAATAACCGCATCCTACATTCCGGTCATCCTGAGTGATTACGAACGGAGTGAGTAATTGTATCGAAGGAGAACCCAAGCAAAAAAAGAAGGGAGCGGTTTGCCGCCCCCTTCTTTTGTATTATGCGTTACTAATTGTTGTTATGGTGTTACTGTGCCTACCTTGCTAATGTCTTCTAATGCATTGGCGAATGCTGTGGTTACAGCTTCGATTTGTGTTTTCGCAGTTCCGACCTTGTCTCTGAGCGCTTTGATAACCGCATCTTTGTACGTTGTAAGCGCGGTATTTATCATCACCACTTCACCTTCCGATATCAATGAATCATTTTTCAGCGCTGTGTCAACAGCGTCTGTGAATGCTTTTTTAGCCTGCTCCATTGCGCAGCTTGTTGCGACAAACAATCCCGCTATTGCGGCCAAGACTAATAATTTCCTCATTCGTACTCCTTTTAGGTTTTTTTGAGGTTCTTTTTCTCCACCCTACCACGGGCAATTTTTGCAAATCAACAATTTTTTATTTTCCAAAATTTTTTGCAAAATTTGCTAGATCATCAGCTGATTTTGCCATAGCGGCAATAATTTGTTTATGCGCTTTGTGTGAAACTTCCAGCTTCTTATATTTTTCTTGTAGCTCGTTAAGTTGTGTTTGCACATTATCGCGTGTCGCAGTAATTTCTGAGATTTGTTTGGTGAGTTCTGCAACTTGTGCTGATGACACCCCAGACTTTTCAGCCACTGTTTTTTTCAGTTCAATCACTTCTTTTTCTTGTTTTGCAACCTGTTCTTTTTCCGCTTTTTTTGCTGTTTCAATTTTTTTAAATACTTCAGTTGCCTGTGCGCGAATTTTGTCAGCAAGTACTTTGCCTGTAGCACGATGTTTTTGTGTGCGCGCAGTTGACTTGAGCATTTGATCTTCAGTTGCATCAAGCACGAGCTCATACAGTTCGCTTTCAGATGCACGCAGTATGCTCGCAAATAGTATTGTGCCAACTACGATATACTTTTTGTTCATGAATATTCCCACCTATTAAAAGCTGACGCCAACTTTGAACCATGCGAGCCACCGGTTGGTAAATGTATTATCGTATGAAAATTCATATGATATGCCCCCGTTGATAAATGTTGGATAGGTTATTTTATCCCACGTATATCCCAAAGCACCATGTACTTGATATGCAAGACACGCTGGATGCGCACCTGAGTTTGGATCGAGATCGTCAGTGGTAATAGAGAGATATGTCGCTTGCTGTGTACTGCCCGTTGGATTTATAACCTGGTCGGTATACCCTGGATCGATCTTGAGCAGTGTAGTATTAATATCTGCTTTGCTTTCGGTATAAGGGATTGTAACTCCATCAATATAATATTTGATTGCAGGGAGCCCAATATTGCCTTTAATTGCGTGAGTGAATCTGATATCTTCTGCTTTTCGTGCATACGCATTATAGCCAACATCGATCTGGAAGCTGCGATCTTTGTAAATCATATTTGCAGCAACGTCCAGATTTGCATCTGGTTTGACACGTACACAGAGCGTGCTGTAATTAATCAGGTAATCGAGCCGTGACTGCCAAACAGTTTCAGCAAGTTCGAGTCCATTATTATTATTTTTCCATACGCGCATGTACCGGCTCCATGGCTTGCCGCGCAAATCAAACGAACGTATCTGCTCGTTTGAGACCAGATATCGCGTTGCGATATTATATTGAGCTGACAGCGTGCGATCTGAACTATCGTGTAATATTTCGAATATGCCATAGCTGCCAACCATCACACCCCAATGACCATTGTTGCCGACGATCGGTTCAAATAAATAGCGACCGCATGGCTTGTTGCCTGTTGGAATTACTGCACCTAAAAATCCGCCAACCAAACATGATTCCCACAAAATATCACGGCCTACACGTGCTTCGATAAACGCCAATTTAGTTTTTTTGAGTTTTGCGTTGGTTATTCGTCCGTACAAACGATCGGTGTTGCAATTACCTAATGCGCTTATGGCGCTACCAAAGTAGCCGGTAGGCACAGCGCCACCACCACTATTTTGTATTGTTTCGGTTAAACCGAGCTGATTTTTTACTTGAAATATCGGCACTGAGACATCAAGCCAAAAGTGGTTTGGTAGGCGATGTTGATATGAAAAGCCAACACCAGTTAATGTTTGGCGTGGGCATAAACTCAAAATACTTTGGAACGTCAGTTTATTGAATCCAGCAACCGAACCGTCTTGGTCTAGCTGATTCGCGGTCAAAATTCCTAAATGGAACGCATTGACGTCGCGTGATCGGTTTATTGCACACGCGCTCACATCTTCACCAACAATAATATAATCTTTACCACCAGGCAGAAAATAGCGCGCTATGCCAGCAGGATAGGTGGTGCGTGCATACATGGCTACTGCTTGTAGAGCACCGCCATGGCCACCTTCGCGTGCATCCATGCGGGTGCGAAAAAGCGATAAACGTTCAGGTAAATTTATTTCAAAGCGTGGCCGAAGAGTAAGATACGATCGGCTGGTCACATCACCAGCAAGCATATGTGATGCACAGGCAAATATGCTGATTATGGTACTGATTTTTTTGATCATTAAAAACTCCTCTTTCTGCATAGCAAAATACAATAACTCTAGTATTACCACGAAATAGAGCGAACTGGCAAGTTAAGGAATTATCCCAGCGCCTCAAACAGTCGGAGATACTCTCGTTGTGCTTCGCACACCATACACGAAACAAAATTAATAAATGGTTGTTGATTATGGGTTGTTTGTGCGGTTTTGATTGCTTGTATATAGTCACTGCGCACAATTGGCGGAATAATGGTGATGGCATACCCCTCTTGAAGTAATGCAAGATTCATGAGCAGTCGTGCACATTGACCATTGCCATCGATAAACGGGTGAATACTTACTAGCTTAAGATGGAGGAGCGCTGCATAGGTTATCGGATCGTGTGTTTGTTTCAAAAGTGGAATTTCGTGTGCAAAATCACACATGAGTGTGCGTAGTTTGCTCGGTGCTGGTGGTATAAAATCTGTGCCTGTGATAAAAATTTGTTTTGTGCGATATTTATACCGGCAGCTTTTTGATTTAACCGGAAATAAAAAAATTTATGCAAATCGCGTACATCTTTTTCGCGTATCTGATCATGTGTCGCAAGCTTGAGCAACACATTATACGCGTCACTATGGCCCAGTGCTTCTAGGTGATCCTTAATAAGTTTGCCCCCTATGGTAATTCCTTCCTCAAGTACCACTTTCGTTTCTGTTTCGGTTAGCGAGTTGCCTTCAAGCGCATTGCTGCTGTAAGTAAGCCCGATACGATAATATTCTTTTAATTCGTTCAGTTGTTTTTTGGTAAGTGGCCTGAGGCTATCAATTTCTTGTTTGAGCCTTTGGGCACATGCAATACTATTTTTATATTCTTTTAACACAGTCATCCTTTTATTAACGCTATTATTAACATGTTTGCCCCTCTAAAAAATTATTATCATGACAGGACAAACTCTATATACAACGACAGATTTTTCAAGACTGATTTGGCGGGCTCATGTCAGCATGATCGGAATAAAATATTGTTTTCTTGACTTTACATTGCAATAAAAGGTAGAACCAAATAAGGATATAATGCCGCTGGATTTTAAGGGGAGTTGGGGATGGCAAAAGTCTTTTCTGATATTGTCGTCTCAATCGATATAGGCACCACTAAGGTATGTACGATTGTTGCGCGTAAAAGAAGCGACGAGACGATAGACGTTATAGGCGTCGGTAGAGCGCCGTCGCATGGTCTTAAAAAAGGAATTGTTGTTGATATTCAAAAAACGGTCGAATCGATAAAAACTGCCGTTCAAGAAGCTGAGCTGATCTCAGGAGTGCCAATAGATCTTGCGACTATCGGTATTTCCGGCAGCCATATTCGGTCGTTTAATTCATATGGTGCTGTGCCAATCAAGCACAAAGAGGTACAAGAAAACGATATTGTTCATGTGCTTGAAGCGGCAAAAGCGGTTGCTATTCCCGAAGGACAAAAAATTTTGCATGTATTGCCCCAGTTCTTCTCTATTGACGCACAAGAACCGGTACTCAATCCGCGCGGCATGGCGGGTATTCGTCTTGAAGCACAGGTACATATTATTACAGGTTCAGTAGCATCTGTGCAAAATTTAATCTGTTGTTGCCAAATGGCTGGTGTACGGGTACAAGATGTTGTTCTTGAACAATTGGCGTCAGCGCGCGCGGTGTTAACTCCCGATGAGCGAGAGCTTGGTACCGGCATTTTGGATATTGGTGGCGGCACTTCAGATTTTGCCATTTACCAAAATGGTGGCATTCGCAATACGTTTGTGATTCCCGTTGCGGGCAACCACTTTACCAACGATCTTGCGGTAGGGCTCCAGACGACGTTGGCTGAAGCTGAGCGAGTTAAAAGAGAATATGGCATGTGTAGCCAACAACCAACGGTTAATATGATAGTGGTCAAACATATGCAAGATCAGGGTACGCAGCTCGTAAACCAATCACAGATTGGTTTTGTCTTGCAAGCGCGTGCTCACGAATTATTTACGTTTGTAAAGCAAGAGTTAGATCGCGATCGCTTGGTGCGCTTTATGACGACCGGGCTTGTACTTACGGGGGGCAGTTCGCTTTTAAGCGGTCTTGTGACAACTGCTCATGAAGTTTTGGCTATTCCTGTTCGTTTGGGTGCCCCCAAAACCGGCCATATATTGCCTGAATCACTTGATAATCCAGTCTATGCGACTGGTTATGGTTTGTTGTTATATGCGTTTGATAATCGCGCGCACACACCAATTGATCTGCAAAAGGCTGGGTCTATGGTGCGAGTGTTTTCGCGTATGAAATCGTGGGTAGGAGATTTCTTCTAAAAGGAGATTACATGATCACATTTGAAGAATTAAAACAAGAGCCAGTTGCCAGCAGTGCACGTATAAAAGTTGTTGGTATTGGTGGTGCAGGCAATAATACCAACAACAGCATGATCAAAAAAGAATATGATGAAAACATCGAATTTATTGTTGCAAATACTGATGCACAAAGTTTGGAAACATCGCGGGCAAAAACCAAAATTCAGTTAGGGGTCAAGCTTACCAAAGGTCTGGGCTCGGGAGCCAATCCTGAAATCGGCAAACGAGCAGCTGAAGAAGATATTGACAAAATTTTGGAAGCAGTGTCTGATGCTGATATTGTATTTTTGGCTGGCGGTATGGGTGGTGGCACTGGATCGGGTGCTATGCCGGTCGTTGCACAAGCGTTACGCGAAAACGGTATTTTGACGATTGCCGTTGTTACCAAGCCATTTGTATTTGAAGGTAAACGACGCGCAAAAATTGCCGAATCAGCAATCGAAAAACTCCAGGAGTCTGTTGATACCATGATCGTTATTCCCAATCAAAAATTACTTGATTTGATCGGTGATGATATACCAATGGTTGATGCGTTTGAACTGATTAACGATGTGCTCTACCAGTCAGTTAAAGGCATATCGTATATTATGGTAAAATCGGGACATATTAATGTCGATTTTGCCGACTTGCGCACGATTATGCAAGATATGGGCCGTGCGGTAATGGGTACCGGGCGCGCTGCTGGTGAACATCGTGCAGCACAAGCGACTCGTTCGGCTATTTCGTCACCATTGCTTGAGAACATGGATATTCGAGGCGCAAAGGGAATTCTATTAAACATCTCTGGTGGACCGAATTTGAGTTTGCACGAAATTCACGAAGCAGCTCAAGTTATTTATGATCAAGCAGACATTTTTGCGCAATAGAGCAACAGAGGTTGATAATAACAACTAGTGTGTTAGAGGACAAAGGGCGGCGGAAATTTCCGCCGCCCTCTTTTTGTTTTTCAGCCAGGTTTAATTAGTATGCTGTTTTACCATGAACTTCCCGACGTGCTGATCGGTGTCGCTGACATCATGAGGATGGTATTGTAAAGATTGTGGAGCTTTTCGGTACTTTCCTTGTCGAATGCGGTGAAGTCAACAAGCTGTAAAACAATCATCGAAAGATCAAGCATTGTGTCTTTCATTACGCCATACGCATATTTAAGATTTTCGTATGAATGCTGTGGGCCTGGGTTTCTGCGCGCCTCCATGCCCCTTGCCATTATCTCTCGATCGAAACTTTTTGCGGCGCTTTCGACCTTATTTGTCAGCTTCATTATTCTATCATGTTTTTCCCTGCCCGCCTTTGTCCAGATTATGGCATGAGCGAAAATTGGCGCTAGTAAGGCTATGACCATAAAAATCGACTTATTCATTTGCATACTCCCTTTGTTTTTTAACTCAAACTATTTGAGTTATTATTGTTCAATATCAATATAGCAAAAATTAATTTAAATTTGCAATAGTTTTTTTAAAAAATTACAATATATGTATTTGCAGGGGGTTTCGTTCGCGAGCCTAGAAATTTAATGACAGCGCGAAGCCCCATTTATCCAGCAGCAGTGCACGGCGCCCCTTAAACGCATGTTGGTATAATAGTGTCAGTGCTGGTGATAGGAGCCGGTCGCTGTACTGATCATATCCAAAGTTGTAGGTCAGATCGAGCATAAAATAGTGGAGCGTCCAGAATTTGAGTTGCTCGGCGCTATTAGTGATAGAAGTAATATAACTATTTCCCATTAATGAGTACAAGCTATCGCCCTGCTTTTGGAATTGATAAGCAAGATCAAGTGACAGTCCACGCATAATGTCACGTGCGCCTAAATATAATCGATAACGTTGAATAAAACCCCAATCAATATGTGCGTTTGTTTTTGCTAACAACAAAAAGTCGGTCTGGTCGCAATAAGTCTTGATACGGCGTAGTCGACTATTGCCAATAAGTTGTGTTAAATACAGTTCAACGCCGCCAACAAAGTGATTTTTCCATGTAAGCTCCAGCGCTCCGCCAAATAATATGCCGGGCGCGCCATCATATCCTAATGGCAGTGAAAAAAGAAGATCTTCATTTGCTCGTTTGCCTGTTGGAAGCGAAATACCAAGATGTGCAGCTATTTGCACATTGGTTAAAATAGGCTTTGATTGCGGGAAGTCGCGCTGAAATTTGCCGATTAACGAAATATCACCGATACCTGTTGCATGCCAACCACCCAGCGAAGGCCCGCCGAGATTGCAGACGGTGCGACTCAAATCGTCAGTCAATAATTGTTTGGTTAGCCAGTCTTCGGGCGTGATATCTTCGGTTAAATCGCGCCAACAGACATTATTGAGTGTCATGTGAATAATCGGCATATACAGTCCAATACAAAAAGAATGCGGCAACCAATATTGTGCACTGAGTGCTGTTTCACTCATATGAAAAGAGCCTGATGGTATCAGATGCCCCCGTATGCCATTGTCAGGCACATTGGCAAGCTGCGCTGCAAACTGACCAATTTCACTTGATGGATCAAAACCACGCACCATCGCGAGAGCGTTTTGGTTGCACGCGTAAAGCTGTAAAATATTGCAAATCTTGGTGTTGTCGCACCACACGGCACGCTCTTTAAACGTATGGGTAAAATACGTGCCAATTTGCATCTCCCCAGTTTTTTTTGGCCGTTGCCACAGGTAGCGATCATAGGGTTTTATCGTATTGAACGCAAAAGTGGTCGCCCATGCTGGAGACACGGTTATCAGAAATACCAGATTTATTAAAGCAGTTGTTTTGTTATTCATACGTTACTCATTTACCTGTAATCCAAAATTTCCCGGTACTAACCACGCCCCCGAACTGCTCATGCGTTGTGGCTGATTAATTAATCCCTTACTATTTACCCCGGTGATAACAGAAGTACTGTTTTTTGCGGAAAACGCGTTTTGTCCGACGCCAAGCGAAAACGGCAAAACCGATAGCGAGAGCGCCAAAGGATCATTAACAGGTCGTACCGAAAGCCGTACGGTACCATCATCAGCATATCCGGTCATAAAATGACCAAAACTAATAAAGTACGAAGGGATATCTTTTTTAAATATATCGCCAATGTTTTGTACCGATGTGTCGCTGATAGTGGTGCCTTCGTGTATATAAAGTCGATAAAGTTGCGCGGTATCAAAGCCCGCAAATGCCGAAAGAGCAAATACTTGTCCATGGTTGGCGAGTCCTGTTTGATAATCAGTATCAGACGATATAGCGGATAGTTGAAGAACCGGACCGATACTTTCGCCTAACAATACCTGTGTCCAGGCAGGTACACTATTTTTGATACTAAAGCCGTTGCTTACGCGAAACAGCCCGTTACTCGTTGCAAGGAGCGCTAGTTTGTCGGCAATTACCATATCATAAAAACAACTATATTTATTTGAGCCAACGGCATCTATACTTGCTACGGTAGTGTGGGTAACGGTTCCCGAAGCAAACGCGGTTGGATCAATCGTGATACGATCAAGTTTTGTGCTGGTCAGTATGTACAAATATGTTCCATCACCCATAATTTTTTGTACCGTGCCAAATCCTTTAATTTTTTTAAACGTGAAACCAGTTGGTAGTCCGCCATCAGGCGCAAAACCCTGACCAGTAGCGTCTGATAAAATAGCGAGTCCATTGGTGCCGCCAACCGCAATCCACGAATGAGTATCGTTTGAAAAAATAGTTTGCGTGGTGAGTAAACCAATTTGTCCCAAATCGCCACCGGTCATCATGTAGACACGCCCAGAGCCGGAAGGGAAGTTGCCATTGGTACCGGTTGCGAGTCCTGTAGAAAAGTCTCCCGTATACGGTTGTATAGTTCCCGTTGCTTGACTATCATCTCCTGTCAGAACAAATGCGAGTTTGTAGCGACCACAGGCGAGCATAATGGTTTTACCATCCAGTCCTGAATGTGGTATTTCAGCACTGCTTTCGTGTGCATCAAAGCTTGAAATTGCTTGTATGCCGCCTTCGTCTGTTGGAAATTGTTGTCCTAAAACACTTACCAATCCAACGGATGAGCTTGTTGTAGTGCCGCCTAAAAGCCCGTCCAGTTCTCCAAAACCCCAGAGCGTTTTTTTGACGATTTTTACCTGATCATCTGCACTGCCGGTTAAAAACCAAAAATTACCATACTGATCCATAGTTGCCGCGTACGCAAAATTATCGCTGCCGTTGACGCGTTCCCATGGCGTCCATGCAGCGATGGCACCGTATTGATCAAAAATCGCACGTGAATGGAAAATGCCCGGCTCTTGAATCAAACCACCGGCTTCGGCGTAGGATGCTGCAATACAGACATAGACACTGTCGCCTACCACAAATAGATCTTTGATAACCATAGGGTCGGTAGGAGCGCTTGTAGGAATAATGGGCAACACGCCAGCGCCTACTTTTGCTGCCAAATCACTTGTTGTTACCATTTGTGCAGCTGCAGTTGCTGGTGTTGTAAACCTACGCATGATAAACCGCTCAGTTTCGCTGTTACAGGTTGTTGTCGGTTGTTGATTAGTTGCTGCTGCGGTGCCATGCGTATCACTTGTTTTCCAGCTGCTGCTCCCTATCGTGTTTTCGTTAACTAATGGTATTGCGTATACCTGATTAGCTACCGAACGAATTCCCGTTGTTCCCGATTCGTTGTTTCCACCGTTAACGATGAGATAATCAAGTCCGGTACTCGTATGCATACCGCGAACTTTGTAGAGCGAAACCGCTTCACCATCGCTGGCGCCTACAATACTATTATTTGCGCTATCTAAAACTACCGCGTCCGGTACAAAAGGTGTCAAAACGAGCTTATTATCCTCAACGCGTCCTACCACCAATGCTCGTGCACCGTTGGTTGCGCCATCTGCTGCTTTTACGCGAACGGCAATGTATAAGCGGCTCATATACGCGTTCCAATACATATCAACGACCGGTAACACATCAGTTTCAAAACTATCGATAGCATCGCCTACTTTGATCGCACTGGTATCGGTATTAAAAGCTACTGCACGATTGCCTACTACACCTGTTTGTGCATCAAAAAAAGTGAGCGCATATGTTTTTTCAGTATCGCCAGTTACGGTATACGCAGCAACTGCAATACCGCTATTGCCTATGCCGAAATCGCTACCATTTTGGGTTACAGCGCAGAAAATTTTGTCAGCATACGTGCTGCCACTAAACGTATAGCCGCCACGTATTCCGACGATATAACCACATGCATCGCCATTGGCATCATGCGGCACATCGCTATAAATTAACGAAACCGTAGTTTCTTCTGGCTTATTTGTGTTTTTAAGTGACGCCTCAGTAATTGTATAGAGCCGTTCGCTTGCCGGTACCGGCGTGCTGATCTGTTCTTTGTTAATTACTACGGTATGGACAGGTGCACCCAAATTGCCACCATGAATGTCAACTGCTTTAATTTTTTGCCCAGTCAGTGGATTGGACTGATTGGCGACGTTATTGACTTTAGCCGTACTTACTGCCAACGGAATAAAGCGGCTTGCCGTGCTCATGTACGAAGAAACTGCATACGTGTTATTGGCAACCATTTCGCCTGCACCGACCATAATTGAAGAACTGCTATAAAAACTTTGCGTACCAATCGAAAACGTAAATGTTGCGTCAGATGTTGTTGCATCTCCGGTGAGAATCTTTGCTCCAAACATTGTGTCGGTAACAAGAAACATCAAAAACAACCAGCGCGCCCTCATAATATCTCCAGCCAAAAATTTTTTTACTGATTTTATGATTTGATCAAAAACACCACCTGCTGCACCGTTGCTCATCAGTGTAGCCTACTTTACAGATAATGCAAAATAGTTACACTGATATATGTCTTTATCGTAAAGAGTTTTTTTATTTTTTTTAAAAACATACCAATAAGAATTTTAACATGCAAACAACTATTTTTTCTGCAACAACCGTTGGTGTCCATGCGCGCGAGGTGCGTGTCGAGGTCGATATTTCGCTTGGGCTGCTCAATTTTTTTATTGTTGGTTTGCCGGATATTGCGATCAAAGAAAGTCGCCAACGCATTCAAACAGCGCTCAAAAATTGCGGTATTCGTTTGCCTGACCGCAAAATTACGGTTAACTTGGCTCCAGCGGACAGCAAAAAAGAAGGAACACTTTTTGATGTTCCTATTGCGCTCGGAGTGCTCCACGCCATGGGGGTGGTGACTATTGATCCAGACCTTCTTTTGACCACGGTAGTGTTGGGTGAATTATCACTTGATGGGAGTATTCGCGCGGTCAAAGGGGTGTTGCCTATTGCGCATGATACGTGTCACAAGCTTGGTAAAACGCGTATTATTGTGCCAAAAGATAATGCGCAAGAAGCAGCTCTGGTAAGTGGTTGCGACGTTATTGGGGTGGCTCACTTAACCGAGCTTATAAGTTTTATGCAAGGAGAGTGTACTATTGCCCCAACCAAACGCACGATTAAGCAGCACGAAATTGATACAAGTGTTTTGGATTTTGCCCATGTTAAAGGCCAATTTCAAGCAAAACGTGCATTGCAAATAGCGGCAGCTGGTCATCATAACATTTTATTTATAGGTTCACCTGGCGCTGGCAA
>Ga0074199_1001763_pt1 | contig 16379 bp, 16 predicted proteins | sample EPASupsiteSAE347_FD_64528 | JGI IMG/M metagenome (GOLD analysis project Ga0074199, IMG submission 64528) | Bioremediated contaminated groundwater from EPA Superfund site, New Mexico - Sample SAE3-47 | ecosystem: Environmental > Aquatic > Deep subsurface > Groundwater > Contaminated ...
CAACCCAATTCCCCATGCGTGTAAATGTTACCGTCTGCGTCCACAGCCAGGTCGCCGTAAACAAAAACCTTGATCGATCCGGGGAATTTAACATCCCTGACCTTGAACACGTTCAATTCAATGTAACCTTCCCTGATCCCGTTTATATCAGTATCCCGGCTGACCCCTGACCAGCTAAAGCCTGATAAGCATTGCTTGCAAGCCTTTTTGTCCGTTACGCGTTGCCCGCATTTATCATACAATATCCGCCAACCCGGATCAGCCCCTCCGTCATAGATAAACCCCGGCTCCCCCGGCTTAAGGGATTTTTGGCCGGCCTCGGCCATAAGCATATTGCGCACCTCATAATCCTGCTCGCATTTATTCTTGAAACACACTGGGGCTGACGGCGGGCATTCGCGCATGCATTTGCCGCAATCAGCCGGGGCGTTAAGTTTCCAGTATTCCTCCAACGCCTGTTTTTCTTTGACATTCACATAGGTATCACAGCCAAAAGAACACGGCAGCCAAAGATCCAGCCTGCCGCAATCGGAATCGGCTTCGCAGTAATTAGCCGGATCAGCTTTAGCGTGAAATTCCTCTTCCAGATTAGCGCAGCTCGGCTTTGCGCCCTCATTAACACCGGGCTTATCCGCGCTGTAATCAGCCGGATCTATATCTTTAAAACTTATAGTGACCGGGGTGCATGTCCCGCTTTTAATTATATTAACCCGGCAATCAAAAACCGATCCCGCGGCGATCTTGTATTTCCTGATAAACCCCTCCCCGGGATACCAGGAATTGGTCAAAAGCATGGTCCGCGGACCGCGTAAACCGTATCCCGCCTGATTAGCCCGGTATTCCACATAAGATATCCCGTCATTCGAGAGAACAAACTCGAATTTAACCTCAAACCCGGGATATCCCGGGCCGTAAGGATCTTTACCCTGCCGCGCAGACACCTCGCTCTTTTCTACCGAAAGGATTCTGCACGCGCCTTCAAATTCATCGTATTCGCAAGGCCCGCCTACCATCCGGCCAGGCGGGTTACCATTCTCTGCCTGCGCATAAGCTGAATGAATATTAAAAAGACAGAAACAAATAATTAAACCGTATCTGCGGCCGAACATTTATCCTCCAGTAATCACCAAGTCGCCTTTTTCTTCTATTTTCTCGGTTGCCCCGCTGTGAACAACCTTAGCCTGGTCATCATTCCGGTCAGGCCCCAGGCTGTAAACGCGCCATTCTTTTTTTGACTTCACATATTTAACCGGCCTGAAATAATTGAACGGATCAGCGGGCACCACATCCAGATAATCCGGGGTCATAGCCAAAAGGCTGTCCGGTAGCCTGCGGTTTTTGAGCTTATAGCTCCTAATCGCTGCCGCTATCCTCAACAGGTCAAAATTCACCCTGGCTATATAATGCGAAGCAATAACTCTTGCATACTGGCTGGCCCCTATACCTGCGAGATACCTGGCCATGATCTTTGGGCCGTAAAAAGGCATAACCCTCAAGGCGCTTTGCGGGTCCTGCATGCTGGCGGCGATATCTTTGGGGATAAGCGGGTTGAACCGTTGTTTTTCTTTGATCTCCTTCTGCAGGAGTTCATCGAACCCCTTTATAGCCTTGTTAAACGCCGACAAGTCATTCCGGGCATACGCCCCGTTCAATAAAGCGAATATCTCGTCTTCCCGGGCATTAAACTCTTTCATAAATTCGCGTTTGTAATCCCCTTTTTCATCGAAACTCATTAACGACTCGCCGGCTGCCCTGGCGAACTCTCTTTCGTCAACTAATGCCGCATCCAATCCCAGGGATCCCCTGCGGGCAGCGTTCATCTCCGCCGATAAAAGCGATGCCTGCTTGAAAGTCAGTTCTTTTCTTTTTATGAGATCACATAACGGCTTATAAGCCATCTTTTGCACGATAAGCCCGATCATCTGGCTCAGCAATACGTGGTCCTTCTGGCGGTTCAAATGGCATTCCAGCCGCAATACAGCCAGATAATCATCCAATACCGCGTCCCATTTATTCTGTTGTTCAAATAACCTCGCCTGCAGCAGGGCCAACCTGGCCAGATTTACCACACCCGCGAAATTCGGGGTCTTGCCTGCGGGGGTCCGCTCGAATTTCTCCCCCAGTGTAAAATCGCACTTTTCGACTTTAGCCCCTGATCTGAACTCAGCGATAGCTTGCGTATTTTTCAAAATAAGCGGCTTAAGATCATTAAACTCCGAGGTCCACCCGTTTTCTATCACAACGTTGGCGTTCTTAATAAACCCCTGGCTGTCTTTAGGCATTTCCCGCAGCAGGTTTGCCGCCTTCTGGTAAACCAAGGCCGCGTTATTTTCCGGCGCATCCTGGGCGGACAGATTACCGCCGGCTATAAAAACCGATAAAATAAGAACTGCGTACAATGGCTTTTTCAACTAATCCTCCTCACATCTGCAGCGGGTTATTTTTCCGGGCTTGTCCGCAATGAACACAGACAAATTCCCCGGGCGACAGCATTTTTCCGCATTTAACGCAGATAGGAAACTCGCCCTGATCCTCATCCCCTGACTTGGCTGAAGCAGGGCTGTTCCAGGTCCATCCGCAGCTGGGGCAGTGGTCCTCCGCCGAGGTTATTTCATGGCCGCAATTCTGGCAGGAAATAGCTATGACTTCCGGATATTCTCCCGGAATACGTTCGATTGCCTCGTTGCCCGGTTCATTCCCGTTTATCCTGGCGCATAATTCCTCCAAGGCGATCAACACGGTCTCGCGAATAAGCAGCTTCTGCTTAGAAAAAGGGTAAACCAGAAAACAGCCGTCGCGAAAGATCCCGGGATTATTGGGATCGAACCTGCCCGGGTCATCTCCTATATCCGTATCAGGCGGTATCTCCATTTTAATAAAAACAAAACGGCAAAGATCAGCCCCCGCGCCTCCCGGGCTATACTCAGGGTCGCATTTCACTTCCATCTCTTTGTATTTGCCGTTCAACACCCCGCAGGCCATAACAGCCTGATCCAGGCACTGCGACAGAATAATGATCAATCTGCGCTTTGGCGAACCGCCAGGGGATAATATAAAAAAACAGGCCAGGATGAACAAAGCTAACGCGATCAAAACGCCCATTTTCGTCCTTGGTATAAATAAAAAAGCAGCCGATCCCTCAGGCTGCCCGTTTTTGTTGGTTCCCTATAATTATTAACCACCTTGTTGTGGCGCATGGGGTTATTTTAACGCTAAACCCCTTTACAGGCAATCAAATTGTATCATTTATTCCCGACCTTGCCCACGCTGAACGGATTAATGTCTCCCCCGGCTAGTTTGCATTTCAAAGCCGGGCAATCATGCTCTACATGCAGGCATTCAGTGGATTCATCCGCAACCACCGCGTTATTCTCAAGTTTTGTCCCGGAGTTGATCATGAACGCGGCGTTCTTCTTTTTCAGGTTGCAATATCTCCAGACCATCTCGCTTGAGCCCATCTCAGCCTCAATAATAAAAAAGCAGGCCTGAAAATATTAGGGCCTGCTTTTGTTTACATGCATGCACTCTCCTGCGTTATCGCCGAACAGGGATAGATTATCTATGCTTTTCCTTTTTCTTGATCTCGTTCCAGTTCCTGATTATCTGCCGGGCGGAGCTGACCCGGGTGTTCCCAAATACGTGCGGATGCCTGCGTTTGAGTTTCGCGATCAATTCCTCAATAACATCCTCAATATCGAACCGCTTAGCCTTAGCGGCGATCTGCGCGTTGAACATCACATGAAGCAGAAGATCTCCCAGCTCTTCGCGCATATGGCGGGTATTATTGCGCTTTGCCGCGTCAATAAACTCGCCTACTTCCTCCCGCAGATGCGGTATAAGGCTTTTATGGCTTTGCTTCTTGTCCCAAAGACAGCCTTTCGGCCCGTGCAGCCGCTTAAAAACCTCTTTCAACTCGATGAATTTTGTCTTCGGAGCCATAAATCTTACTTCTTTTTCTTCTTAGCGACTTTTTTTACAGCTTTCTTTACCGTCTTTTTCATAGCATGACCGCCGCAACATTTACACATATGACACCTTTCAGTAGAGACTGAACACCCGCGCAACACCGATCTGCGCGAGATGTCAATCATTGCTGAACACCGGCGTACATTCCCCGATTACGCCGGGTGTTTATTTTCCGCCGCAGCAACCGCCTTGCGGTTTGTCTTCTTTTTTCTCTTCCTTCGGCTTACCCGCGCCGCAGCAAGATTTATTACCCATGATCTTATACAACCCGCACCAGCCGACTAACCCGGTGATCAAAGGCAGAAACCCTATTAAACCCAGCACATTCTTAGCGGCCAGGCCCCAGATAAGCACGCCAACGCCTGTAACTACACGAATGATCCGCTCCGTTTTTCCCATATTTACCATTTTCCACCTCGCATTTATCCGCAACCGCGTGTCATTAAATGACACGGGGCAAAACGCGGCACCCCATTCTACATCATTATTTTACTCTCTATACAAGGCAGCGCAAGCCTTATTTCTCGCCAAGGATCCCCGGCCTATTCAATAAAGCCCTCTTCGGGGATGATCACCGGCTCAACTATACGCATCGCCCGCCACTTGCCTTCGCGGTAGCGTAAGAATACCAATCCGGAGAATACCAGGAACAAAAATACCATTGCCGCCCAGCCTGTTTCGGGGGATAAATTAAGGAAACGCAAGATCACTGCCAGGGTCAAAGCCATCATCCAGTGCAGGGTAACAGACATACGCATCGCCCAATGAGTATCGCCAGCTCCTCTTAAAGCCCCGATAAACACGCACAGCACTGCCTCGACCAGCACATAAACCGAAGCTATCCTGACCATAGCCACTGCCGTGGGAACTGCTTGAGCAAAAACAACGCCGGCTTCCATCGGCCGGAAAAGATTGACCAAATGCCCGGTAAACCCGACGAACAAAGCGAATATGAACGCGGAATAAACCAAACCGACTTTTAATCCAGACATGACCGCCTTATGCGCCTTATCCGGCTTTCCCGCGCCCATGAACCTGCCGACCAGGCTGGTAACGCCTATCTCTATCCCGATCAGCGGAACGAAGGAAACCAGGTCCCAGTTAAAGACCACAGTAGCCGCGGTAGCGGTCACCGGCCCCCGGGAATGGAACATAGTTACCATGGCGTTGAAAGCGAAAATATTCAGGCACATCTCCAGGCCCGCGGGCGAACCAAAACGCAAAAGCTTGGTGAAGACGGCCCGGTCGAACCGGAATGACCTTTCCAGACTGAATTCCGCGCGGTTATTCCGGCGCAAATACGCCCAGGCCAGGATCAACAACCCCACTAACCCGCCCAGCACAGTGCCGTACGCCGCGCCGAGGATACCCATTGCCGGGAAACCCAGTTTGCCGTAAATAAGTATATAATTCAGGCCGACATTGGCCAGCATGGTGGATAATGACGCGATCATCACGATCCGCGTCCGTCCGATACCCGAGAAAAAACTGCTCAAGGCTATACGCAGTAAACCTATAATAACGCCAAAAACCAGGATATCGAAATACGCGGTCTGCGGCCCGATCTGCCCCGGACCCACGCCCAGCGCCCGGAATAACCAGTGCGCCAACGGCCTCATGAAAATGATCAACGGATACGCTGCGACCGCAATTATCATTGCCTGGGTCAGGACAACCCCGCAGTTGCTTTTCTTATTGGCGCCCAGGTATTGGGCGGTCAAAGCGGTGGTAAAGCCGATCAGGCCGGTAAAAAAAGACATGAGCATGAATGATGCCAGGCCGCCGCCCATGACCGCGTTCATCAGTTCAGGATCGATCCTGGCCATGAACAACCGGTCAGTAAAGATCATCACCGTGTCGCAGGCATGCGAAATGACCATCGGCAAAGCGATCGCCAGCATCTCGCGGACCCCGCCTTCCCGGAAAACCCGCTGTTTCTCTTTCATTTGCCCCTCATAATAAACCAAGGTTAAAAGTCCAATAATTATACCACCCGCCCTGTCAAATCCAAACAAAAACCCTCCGCGCTCTATAAGCCGCGGAGGGCTGATTTACAACTTTACCTGTAAAATGTTACCAATTATTCTTATGGATCCTCTGCGGATCGAACTTATCTTTCGGCTTATCATTGCCTGAAGGGATACCGATCGGGATAAAATTAAGCGGAATAACATTCTCCGGGATGCCCAAAGCTTTTTTTACCGCCTGGATACGCTCTTGATCCGGGTACACCGCTGTCCAAACCGCTCCCAGGCCCATTGATTCCGCGGCCAAGAGGATATTCTCCGAAGCGGCGCTGCAATCAAGGCTCCATAAAACCGAGTCCTTGCCACCGAACTGCCGCTCCAGGTCCCCGGTAACCACAATAGCTGCAGCAGCCCGAGTGGCCATTTTGGCGTAAGGTAAAGCCTCAGCCAGCTTAGCAAGCACAGCCGTATCCGTGATCAGAATAAAATCCCACGGCCTGCGGTCAACCGCGGTCGGCGCGGCCATCCCAGCCCTGGCCAGCATAATCAACTGTTCTTCAGTCACCGCCCCGTCTTTATACTCGCGCACGCTCTTGCGGTTAAAGATCGTCCGCAAAGTCGGGTTAAGCTCAGCGCTCTGGGCGAATACGTTAAAAACCCCCGACATCAATACTACGATAACTCCGATCGCGAACTTTCTCACCTTCATCTCCTATTTATTCTGTTCTTCCTTGATTTCCGGCTTCTGTTCATTCGCGCTGATCTTCAAGGTCAATTTCTCCAGCAGTTCCGCTGTTTGCTGGGCGACAATAAATGTCTCTTTAAGTATCGCCATTGTTTTCTCCTGGGTCGCGGCCATATTATCCGAAGCCTTGGCCGATATTTCCGCCGCTTCCTTCTCCTTGCATGCGGCTATACAATTTAATTTGGCGGCCACGCATTCTACACTAACCATCGCAGGTGTTTGCAGCTCGCACTCATCGCAAGCCGCAAACGCCTTTAAAACAAAAAGCAATAATAAACAAACCATGCTAAACAATATTTTCATAATGTCTCCTTTTCTCCGCCCTGCTACGCTTTGATCTTCTGGATGATATCCTCAAGCTGCCGGTTAAACTCATCCGGAGCCTCAAGCATCAGAAAATGCCCCAGCCCCGGCATGATCCGGAGATTATACGACTTCAGGTATTTCCGGTTTATCTCCGGGCTGCTCGGCCACAGATCGGTGTTCAAACACCATAACGGGACATTCACCCCGCTCAAAAGCGGGATCACCGGTGTTTTAAAATAATATTCCAGGGCATTGATCGCTATTGCCGGCTCAGCGGACGACACTTTAGCCACTACCCGGTCAACAAGCTTGGGATCGGCGTTCTTGGGGAACATCACCCGGACAAAAGCGCTGGTCCCTTTGACAAAATCCGCTCGTATCGGATCAATGTATAAATGCATTTCTTCAGGTGTGGCAATGCGCTCAAAATTCTCCAGGGTATCGATAGCGATAAGACCGGCGACCGTTCCCTTTAAAAGCCGGTTCGCTTCCAATATCACTGTCCCGGACATGGAATGGCCGATAAGGATAGCCTTGCGGCACCCCACAGCCCGGACTACCGCTGCGACATCCTCGCCAAAAGCCTCCTGGGTATAAACCTGCCTTTGCCGGCCGGAAGATCCGTGGCCTGCCAGATCCAACGCCACGACCTTGTGTTTTTTATCGAAATAAGGCACCTGATTATACCAGGTATAACGGTCAGCGCACCAGCCATGCACAAAGATCAACGCCGGCTCGCCTTTTCCATACACCGAATAGGATATAGGGACTCCATCCTTGGAAACCGCGATCTTCTGATGCGCCGCCACCTGCGCCCAAATCACCCAGCCTATCACCAAAAATAAAACACCAACCGCCGCTAACTTAAAATATTTTTTCTTCATATCTCCCTCAACTCCTTTTACGCTAAAACATACCCTATTTAAGACCACCTAGCTCCGCACTTATTACATTTATGCTGTAGCACATGCCCGGGATCTTTACCGCAAGCGCCGCTGCAATAAGGACAAGGAACCATGCATGTATCTTTGGAGACTCTCTTCCCCTGTTTGGAAATAACTTTCTTTTTCACCCTGCCCTCCTTTGATTTAGCGGCCCTCACTTCCAGATCGTTCCCAGCTAAAAACATTTTTTCATAATTCTCAATCCCCCAACGCCTTACCTACAACGTCTACGCTATCTTTTCTCTTTTAGATCAGCAATCTGTTCTTTGGAAAGCGGGCTGCCGAAAGCCGGGAAATGCGATTCAAGCGCATCTTCCCCTTCAATCGGGACCCAAGCATCATTGACCCGGTCCATCAGCGCGCATCCGTATTTCACCTCCTCGGCTACCGGGATAACCCCTTTTTCCGCCTGCACCAACTCTCCTTTATCTATCTTCAAAAGCTCGAGCTTCCCTTCATCCATCTTTTTTAACACCTCGATCCCGTGGCATTCGTTGCATAGCCTGCCTTTTTCGCGCAGGGAATGGCTGTACTGCGGGGCAAAGATCAAAAACCCTTTTTTATTCTCCGCCACAAAGGTCTGCATATTAGCGCTGGCGACTTTACCCCGGTAATTAAGCAAGAACGTCCATCCGCTAAAAGGTAAGTAAACCTTCTTATGCTCTTTTTTCAGCGTCCCCATATGGCAGTTAGCGCAGCTAACCACCTGACGGACATGACAGGCGGTGCAATCCAATTTATCCCCGTGTATGGTATGGGATACGCTTTTTTCTATATTGCTGTGGCAGGTCTCGCATTTAGCCGCTATCGCTCCGGGCTGTTTCATTGAATCATACTGTATGCCATCCCCATGCATGTCCCGGGCGCTATGGCAGTCAGTGCAGATCATCCCTTTCGCGTTATGCGGATTTTCTTCATGGTTTTCACTGTCGATCTTGTATATGGCGGCGTGCTTCACATGGCACTTAAGGCAAAGGCCCTGATTCTTGGCCGCGGACTCGGAATATACCCTTTTACCGCCTTTCTCCGCCGCGTGGCAAACATCGCAGGACTTTACATGGCATGAACTACAGGAAAGTTCTCCATACGGGACTCCGGTGACCTGCTCAAAACCGCTGTTCTCCTTGCTATACCAGAATTCCATTCCTTTAGCCGTCTTATGCAGGCTGTTATCGAATATATCTTCCGGTTTTGGCTCCATATCCCCGGCAAGGGCCGGCATTGCAATAAACATGATCGCCGCTAACAATATCGCCGTTCTATCCCTCATCTTCCCACCCCCATCAATAGCACCACGCCATAAATACTCCAACAACTTACCGGCTCCGTCTGCGGCATTCTTATTTTACAAGTTCCAGCCGGAGAACACCTGACTCTTCACGCACTCCACGTTTAGAGAACCCCGCCTGGAGGCCGCGGACAAAAGACTCCGCCTCATCTTTTGTGGCGAACGCGTGGATCCTGGCTATCATTATAAACACATGCGCCAGGAGCCAGCCGTACTTTTTGCGTATCCCTTCTTTTACATCCTCCGGGATATCCTTTTGGAACTCATAAATATATAACTGGCCGTTATCTTTCAGCACGCGGTAGATCTCCTGGAAATATTTCTCCGGCTCTGACCAGTGATGCAGGCTGAATGTGCTCATAACCAGGTCAAAATGCCCGTCCGGGAACGGCAACGCTCCGGCATTGGCGACTTCAAACCTAACCCTGCCGATCAATCCCGATCGCCGGGCGCCTTTCCGGGCCAGATCGACCATGCCTTTGGAAAGGTCTATCCCATGGATCTCCAGGCCAGGCGCTTTCTTGGCGATCTTAAAAAGAACATAACCCGGGCCTGTGCCTATATCCAGGATCCTACCCGATGATATCTTAGCGCAGACTTCATCAGCAATACGCTGATGCATATCGCGCATGAACGGGCTCTTCCTGGCTACAAGGGCATAGAACCAGGCCACAAAACTCGGAATAGCTTCCATCTTAAGCGTTCTTTCTATCATATCAATCCTTTCGCCTTACCTCCCTACCCCCAAAACATTTATTCGTAATCCTAAATACACCAGCAAGTTACCTACAACGTCTACGATACTTCTTACACTTTTTCTCCATCCCCCACCCCCGCTCCTTCCAAAATAGAAGCACTCGCTTTATCCGCAAAATAAATAACGCTGCCCTCTTAGTTTCAAGAGTTCTTTTTTTCTCTAAACGCATACACTTGGAGACCAGCACCATATAACTTAGCGACACGGTAACGCGATTTCTTATGATCAAATTGAATCACGCCTATAGCTTGTAGAGTAGAAATGGCTTTGTCAGAATCAACTCCAAAAATAAGCGGAAATTCATCTTTAGTATATCTATCCTTATTTCGCTCAAGCTTGCGGATCCAATGCATTACGTGAGAAAACTCAGTTTGAAGCACAGTTTCTTTTCTATTTTTCGAAAGTTCTTTGTAGGCCTCTTGAATGGAAAGTATTGTCATGAATTCTTTTTTGTCTGGGTGCTTTTGCAACCAAAGAGATTGAATATGAAGCGCTTTTTTTAACAAGTCAATAAGGTCGCGCGGTGTAACAACACCTCGACCATCCGTAATAAGAGAAATAATCCAATCAAATGCCTGCTGTGTAACATATTTGAATACGAATATTTTTTGAAAAGATTGACGGGCATAATCAACATCATCAAGTCTATCTTCATCTAGATTATACTCTGTACGTAACCAAAAATTTGCTGCTAATCGCTTCATAATCATTACGCACAAAGAATCAGCCGTCCATTTAAGATTTGGACCAGACCGTGCGGTAATATGCGAAACAGCCGCAAGCGGCTCGACAGAGTCAGAACTAATCGCGTCGAGTATATCGTCGCGCAGAAATATTTTTAGTCTTACATAATCAAATGTAAAAGCATGCAGAACTTTCAACAAAGCTCTTAACGCTCTTGTTTCCTCCTGGGAACGCCTCTTAAAAACAACATCGAGATGATCAAGTAGAATCCAAACCTTGTAACCGCTTTTTTCCGCTAGGTTAGATAGGGCATCAATACACAAAACTGTATCGATTCTTGACAAGTCGGGAATTGTAACTTCTTCGTAACCTTTCTCAATTTTATCGCGAATGTCTAACCCAAAAATTAATTGATTTTTTCCAATATCATACGCAGCCTTAACTCCTTCAGTAGCTGCAATTGAAAAAGCACAAATAAGCTTAAGTAATTTTGTAAGAGATGTAACTCGTCCAACATCAATAAGTCCCAGATCTTCATAAAGCTTCTTAAAATTATTAAGCTCCGCCACATAAGGAGCAAAAATTGCAGCAGCACGCTCATTATGAAATATTTTGTTGTAAACGAGACTTAAAAGATATACTCTCCAAAAAGTCTCAAATTGCGTTTCAGAAAACTTTTGGAAATATTCTGCGTATGCCTTAAATATCGGTTCACCTTGGGTCTCCACACCCGAAACCACAACAGTCTTCCAATCCTTAACTAATCTTTCTTCAAGCAGTTCTCCAAACATCCTAAAAAGCGACGATTTACCAGCGCCCTTATTCCCCAATACGAGGTCAATACGGTCATACAACAAGTCGCTGAAGTGTTGTGTTTTAACCATACATTTCCAGAGCAAATCATCATGCTCAGCGACTCCATTACCGAGATCAATGTCTTGCAGATATTCGTAAAACAGTTTATCGCTCATTGATAGTCCTCCATCTTTCCCTAAATTCAATTACATAGCACTATAATATAGAAATCCAAAAGAATTATAGAAACGGTTACTTTTCTCGTATTATATTACCAAATTTATTTACTCTATCTTATCTTTTAGAACTTCCCACGAAAAAGACTCATTATAGAATTTGGCAAGATTCGTAACCCACTTTTGCTGCTTTTCTGTAGGAATGGACCACCGTAAAAGTCTTTTAATTCTCGGTTTAAAACAAACAATTATTCTTTCAGACCATTCAGCAGGAAACCCATTGTTTTTGATTTTCTTAGCTAAATCAGATCTATCAACAATAGAACCGGAACCACCAATAAATGATATATCTAATACCATATTCTTGTTATCAAAAGTGATTTTGTGATCAAGATCGCTAATTCTTTTATATATGGCCTTAGTTCCTTTGGGCAGGTAAATATAATCAAAAGGTACATAGCTATTCTTTTCACTACGCAAAGCCGCGAGTTTATTGCCTTTTAATAGAGAATAGATATTAATTCTCTCGACCGCTTTATCAGAACCTTCAGGAGTTCTTGTTGACCCTTCACCCATATCGACAGCTTGAAACTCATCTCGTTCAACCTGCCAATGTAATGGATAATTTGAAGCTATCCATAATAGCGTAGTTAATTCAACCAAATCAACAAAACAGCTCTTCTCTTGAATATTTGTTTCGTTAAAAAAATTTACACTTGTTTGACACAACTGCATATAACCATCGTAAGACTTAAGCCCAATAGCCTTTGGTATCAATTTATGTAACGGGATAGGGTTCTTCTTACCATCAACTACTATTAGAATATTTGTCTTATATTCAACATCCTGAAAAGGTGCAAAAATCCACATTATTATAAAATATGCAGCTATACCTAAACCGCCAAGAATAGGTTTTAATAGTTCATAGTTTTGTTGACTTCCCAAATTTGTAATTACCAACCAAATCATAAAAAACATCAAAATAGCTATTATTACAAGAAAAGCTATCTGCATTACCATTTATTTCACCTCTTCCAGAAGATAATTAATTACTCCCTTCCTCCAAAAACTAATCTTTAGCATCAGCGGACACCGAGACATGTTTTGAACGGCGCATAAAAACAAAACAGAACCGTCGCTATTATTCTTTACTTACGTAAGAGCGAATTTATTCCCCATAATAAAAATGCCGGGATTACCATAAACAGTAAAACATAAATTACAACAACCTGAATTTTATAGATAATCATCAATGGACTAAACGCATCCCACAAGTCATTTATTTGACCGTTTTTCTTTATCAAATTCAGTTTATTTGAGAACTTCAAATTATAAATCCCCAGTAATCCTAATATAACCGCTGTAACAAGTAATCCTACACCTCTTACATCTGTATTAGTGGTCATAAGCGATTCATTACTATTCCTCACCACCATTAGTTGCAATAAACCTGCTATAATAAGCCATAAAGCATATAAACATAAAAAAATACTAACGACTTTTGCATTTCTTACAAGTAAAGATAGTTTTCTATTTTGCATATCACTCAAAGCTATTTCATCCATTATTTACCTCCTTTTTAGCTAATTCCTTATGCTTTATTACGTTTCCTATTTCCACAACAAATTCTTCTTGGCGTTTTCGAGGGATGGAACTTTTAGCCCCCACTCCCTACACCAAACCCTGTCATTTTCAACCATATTATCAACATGACGGGATGGCTGTGTCACAAAGCGAGTTCCGCAGGCCAAAGGCCGAGGACTGTTCGAGCGACTGACACAGCCATCCCGGAATCACGCATAGTGGAAAATGTCAGGGAACAAAAAAAGCAGCTCCATCCTCTCGGACCAAGCTGCTTCATAAATTTACCCTCCAACCCCCACAATTCCCTCCCTGTGGACTATTAGAGTATTCTAACGCTAAAACACCTGCAACGCAACCTAATTTAAAGGCTCACTAACGAAATCCTATCGGCGGCTTTTCTTTTGCCGGCGCCGGCTCCAATAACTGCTTTATCGCCTCAAACACCATCGAAAACTGCTTATCGTATTTCTTTTCCATATCTTCTATCTTGCGTTTTAATCCTGTGTAAGTTAGCCCTATTCTCCGCAGACTCACAAACGCGCGCATAATCTGGATATTGACCGAAACAGCTCTTTCACTATTCAGAACACTCGAAAGCATGGCAACACCTTCTTGGGTAAATACGTAAGGGAGATACCGTCTACCTCCCCAACTTGAGGTCGCAATTTGCGACCTCAAGTTTTCCCATTCATTTACTGTCAACTTAAACATAAAATCATCAGGGAATCTCTTTTTATTTCTAATAACTTGTTCATTTAATCTTTTCGTCTCTACCCCGTACAATTGTGCGAGATCTTTAGCAAACATAACTTTTTTACCCCTAAAAGTATAAATCTTAGCCGCGATCGCCTCCAGTGGTATTAAATCTGCCATAGTTATCTCCTTTCTACAATAATAGACGTAAAAAGAAGCGAAATCTAACAGAAATCCTTGTCGCAAGCCTAACTTGATGTTCCAAATTGGAACTTCAAGTTAGTAACTTCCCGCCTTGTCAGTTGATACATAAAATCTGATTGTGACCAATTCAACTTTGAGGTCACGTTTTGTGACCTCAAACCAGGGAACTGTGTCACCAAGCGAGTTTTCCACCTTCCCCCACCAATCGGGCTTTTTTGAAGATTGTCACTGGCGGGTGGCACGGCATATTGCGGATTAGATAACAGTGCGGACTGTGGTACAAAGCGAGTTCCGCAGGCCGAAGGCCGAGGACTGTCCGAGCGACTACCACAGTCCGCACTAACCTAATACCTTGCCAGTCCCCGCCACCTCAAAAAGAAAAGCCCGTTGACCTTTCGATCAACGGGCATCTATGTAAAGGATCCGTATTTAACCCAGCGCGGATCCTGACGCAGTCATGCGACCGATGGGTAAATCAAAAGCCCCCGTAAAATTAATTGCGGGGGCCTTTGAATTTAATGGAGCACCAACCAACTCTCACATACCCTTACGAGTATACTACCATAGGCCCTGCGAGGCTTAACTACCGTATTCGGAATGGGAACGGGTGTGGCCCTCGCGGTATCGGTACTCCAAAAAGTTTTCAGACATCAGTATAGAGAAAACTTTTTGCACTGAGGGGCAGATGCCCCGAAGTGCTAGATCCTTCACCGCATCTGCGGCTCAGGATCGAAATTTTCTTCTATAGCGTACGTCTGGAAAATTTCGACAACTCACAAGATATTGGTAAAACTACTTTTTAACCGAAGAAATTAAAAGACCAAGCCGATTGGCAATTAGTACACGTTAGCTTAAATCCTTACGGATCTTACACACCGTGCCTATCAACCCCGTAGTCTACGGGGTGCCTTCAGGACCTTACGGTCCAGGGATATCTAGTCTTGGGGGGGGCTTGGCACTTAGATGCTTTCAGCGCTTATCCCTTACGGACATAACTACCCGGCCTTTGCCCTTGGCAGGACAACCGGAACACCAGAGGTCCGTTTCTCCAGGTCCTCTCGTACTGTGGAGAACTCCCCTTCAAATATCCTAACGCCCACACCAGATAGAGACCGAACTGTCTCACGACGTTCTGAACCCAGCTCGCGTACCCTTTTAACCGGCGAACAGCCGGACCCTTGGGACCTTATCCAGCCCCAGGATAGGATGAGCCGACATCGCAATCGTATCCACCCTTTCGAGTGGGATTAGACTATATCTTCACCCGCCACGCAGTGTGGCGGGGTTGGCGTATTATAGGACCGATACTGCTGGTCGCTATCTCATGTGTGTTAATGACATCCGGATAGAATGTCCACACAATCAGTCGTTACGGGGTCTTAAAAAACATGGTTTCTCGAGGCAACGAAATAGTCGACAACCATACACTTAATAACATTAACCGCACTCATATAGATGTAGATTGAAGGTTAAGTTATCAGCCTTACTTGCCTAATATTTGTTACCAAGAGAAAAGACCATTGAATAACTGCTTATGCTTTTTAAGACTTCCCACGGTATTACCCGAATTTCTATGGGCTCCACCGTTATTAGCCAATGCATGCACAGGATTACTCCCGTGCCACCCCATGTTGTTGAGGTGCCAAACCGGGCTGTCGATGTGAACTCTCGAGCCCGATAAGCCTGTTATCCCCAGAGTACCTATTATCCGTTGAGCGATGGCAATTCCACGTTTCACCACCGGATCATTAGCCCCTACTTTCGTATCTGCGCGTCGTGTCCGACTTGCAGTCAAGCTGGCTTATGCGCTTACACTCACCAGGCGATTGCCGACCGCCTTGAGCCAACCTTTGGGCCCCTTTGTTACTTTTTAGAAGGGAACCGCCCCAGTCAAACTGCCCGCCTATCACTGTCCCTCTGGCCGCTTCAGGCCAGGTGGTTAGAATTTTAGTCCAATAAGGGTGGTATTTCACATTGCGGCTCTGCCACAGCTAGCGCCATGGCTTCAAAGCCTCCCACCTATGCTACACATATTAAACCAAAACCCAATAGTAGGCTGCAGTAAAGGTTCTGGGGTCTTTTCGTCTTGATGCGGGTAGACGGCATCTTCACCGCCACTACAATTTCGCCGAGTCCCTCGTCGAGACAGCGTCCAGGTCGTTACACCATTCGTGCGCGTGGGAACTTACCCCACAAGGAATTTCGCTACCTTAGGACCGTTATAGTTACGGCCGCCGTTTACTGGGGCTTCGGTTCATCGCTTCGAAAGG
>Ga0074199_1001765_pt1 | contig 16338 bp, 15 predicted proteins | sample EPASupsiteSAE347_FD_64528 | JGI IMG/M metagenome (GOLD analysis project Ga0074199, IMG submission 64528) | Bioremediated contaminated groundwater from EPA Superfund site, New Mexico - Sample SAE3-47 | ecosystem: Environmental > Aquatic > Deep subsurface > Groundwater > Contaminated ...
GCCGCTGTGGGACCGGACTCGATAATTCTTACGGGAAACCGGGCTGCTGTTTCAACTGAGGTAACACCTCCGCTGCTGAGCATAATAAAGAGTTTGCCCTTGAAGCCGATTGTCTCCAGCCTGCCCGCCAGCTTGGACAGATACCTTCCTGTAAGCGGCTTGACGTAGGCGTTGGTAACGGTGGTACTTGTTCTTTCATATTCCTTGATTTGCGGCAGAACATGGTATGAAATCGATGTCGAGATACCGGGCGCCTCTTTTTCGATAATCTCCTGGAGCATAAATTCATGTGACGGATTCTCGAAGGAATTGAGGAGACAGACAGCAATCGATTCTACTCCCATATCGATCAGGGAACGGACTGCTTTTCGCGCCTCATCCTTATCCAGTGCCTTTAAGACGGTTCCATCGCTTCTGACCCTTTCATCCACTTCGATACGGTAACGCCTGGGGATCAAGGGTTGGGGGAATTCTGCGAATATGTCGTACGGTGCGTAGCGTATCTCGCGGCCGATCTCCAATACATCCCTGAAGCCTTTCGTTGTGATAAGCCCTGTTCTGGCCCCTTTTCTCTCGATGATGGAATTGATGACAAGAGTTGTTCCGTGTATCAATTCATCCAGTTTCCCGACAAAGTCCGGTGAGGTCGCTTCCAGCGCCCTTATCCCTTCTTCAACTGCATCCGAGGGGTCTTGAGGCGTAGTCAGGCACTTGCCGGTTTGTATCTCTCCCGTTTCATCGTTGAGCAGGACAAAGTCGGTAAATGTACCGCCAATATCGCAACCCAGCCGGTAATACTTTTCTTTCATAATGTAACCTCCAAATTCAACTGTTGATAATAACTGCGTCTAAGCATTCTCAGTTATTCAAATCTCCAAAACACCGGATTCCACTCTCTAAAAATCTCCAAGCATCGCTGCCGCGCATCATCTACCTGATAATCCCAGGCAGCCGGTACATCGATTATCGGTTATTCCTTAGAACAGCGACGGTTCCTGAAATTCACCGAAGGTCTGCCTGAAAACGCCTGCCATTTCGCCTACCGTTGCGTATGCCTTGCAGCATGCCACCAGATAGGGCATGACATTCTTCCCTTCTCTCGCTGCCGTTTCGAGCTCTTTCAGGGTTTGGGCCACTTGCTGTGCGGACCTTTCTTTCCTTACCTGCTGCAGACTTGCGATCTGTTTTTCTGCAGATGCATAGTTGTATTCGTGGAGTTCCACTTCCATGGGTTCTCCCTCTTTGTGGATATTGACGCCCACCTTCTGCAGTTCGCCTGATTCGAGCCCTTTTTCCATCTCGAAGGCCTGTCTTGCCACGAGTCTCTGTATATAACCATCGGAGACAGCCTTGACGATCCCGCCGTACTGCTCGATCTTTGCCATCTCTTCTTCGATCTTCTGCTCCATCTCCTTTGTGATGGTTTCGATGAAATAGCTTCCGGCAAGCGGATCAACGGTATCCCTCAAGCCCATTTCATCCATCAGCAACTGGAGTGTACGGAGCGAGAGGAGCGCGGAATGTGGCGTAGGGATGGTAAAGGCCTCGTCGAAACTGCAAAGGGCCGTTGTCTGGGCGCCGGACAGGGCAGCCACGAGGGCGTAATAGGCGCCTCTCATGATGTTGTTTTCCGGCTGTGCCTTGGTAAGGCCCAAACCGCCGCCGCCGAAGAGCCCGCGGAGAAAGAGGTTCTGCGCCTTTTTAACATTATATCTTTCCTTCAGGTTCCGTGCCCAGAGCTTGCGTGCCGCCCTGAACTTGGCAACCTGTTCCCACATATTTCCGAATACGTTGAGATTGAAGGAGAACCTCCCCACAAATTCGTCAACGTCATATCCTCTTGCAAGAACGTTGTCGATATAGGCATTGGCGATCAACAGGGCATAGGCGATCTCCTGTGCCGGTGTTGCGCCTGACTCCCTTATATGGTAGCCGCATATACTGACGGGGTTCGTTTTCGGCATGGTGGTCATAGAATATTCTATCGTGTCGCCGATAAGTTTCACTGCAGGCTCCACAGGGAAAATCCATGCCCCCCTGCCTATCATTTCTTTCAATATATCGTTCTGCGGGGTAGCTGAAATCACCTTTGCATCGTAGCCGTATTTTTCGCCAACCGCCTGGTACATGGCGAGCATGATCGATGCTACGGCATTGATCGTAAGGCCCGCCCCGATCTTGTCAAGTCTTATGTCCTTGAAGGCGATCTCGAAATCGCGGAGCGTATCTATAGCCATACCTACCCGGCCCACTTCGCCCTCTGCCATCGGGTCGTCAGAGTCGTATCCCATCTGTGTGGGCAGATCGAATGCAACATTCAGCCCTGTCTGACCGTGAGCTATCATGAGTTTGAAACGCTCATTCGTCTCGGCAGGCGTGCCGAAACCGGTATACTGTCTTGTCGTCCATGCCCTTGATCTGTAGCCCTGGGCATGTATACCCCTCGTATAGGGATACTGGCCCGCATCGGCAACGTCTTTCCCGTAATCAAAACCGATGCGCTGCAAATCGTCCGGGGTATACATGGTTTTTACATGGATGCCCGATTCGAGCACCACATCGAGGATCTTATCTTTTTCATCTTTAATATAGCGTGCAACTGTCATGGTTCCCTCCTTAATCCCTCTTCACAGCAGATTTCATAAAGGCTATCGTTTCCGCAAGGGGTGTTCCTCCCGGAAAGACACCGGCAACACCGATCTCTTTCAACTTCGGTATATCCCGTCCGGGGATGACCCCGCCGACAAATACCAGTTTATCGCCTATGCCCTTTTCCTTCATCTTCTCTGCAAGCTTCTGTGCAATAGGGATATGAGCCCCTGACATTATTGAAAGCCCTATTACGTCCACATCCTCTTGAATGGCGATATTGATGATCTGGTCTATCGTCTTATGAAGACCGGAATAAATCACCTCCATCCCCGCCTCCTTGAGGGCATGGGCCACAACCTTGGCTCCTCTGTCGTGCCCGTCAAGCCCGGGTTTCGCAATTAAAGCCTTTATCCTTTTCTGTTCTCCCATAACATTCCTCCTGACAGTTATTGTTCAAGGTTATATGTATTACCTTGAACGTTGGACATTGAACAATTTCATACTCTAAGACATTCTTTCGCTATAACCGTTTTAAGTATCTCTGAAGTCCCCCCTCCATAGAGGAGAAAGCGTGCATCCCTGTATAGCCTGTCAACCTGATATTCCTCTGCAATTCCATATGCACCGTATATCCTTGTCACTTGATCCACCACATAAGTTGCAGTTTCCGTAGAATATAGCTTTGCCATAGCAGCCTCTTTTTTTACACGGATACCATGATCCTTAAGCCACGCTGCGTAATAGGTAAGAAACCACGCATTTTTAATGCGCATCTCCATCTCTGCAATCTTTTCCTGGATGAGTTGAAATTCAGAAACAGGTTTCCCGAAGGCCTCACGTTCCTGCGCATATCTGATGCCTTTCGCATAAGCACTACGCGCAAGCCCAAGCCCCAACCCTGCAACCATGATCCTGCTTTCGCTCAAAATCTCTTCAATGTACTGAACGCCCTTGCCTTCTTCACCGAGAAGATTTGTCTCAGGAATGCGGCACTCGTCAAAAATAAGTTCTCCTGCAACAGAACCTTTTACCGACATTTTATCGATCTTCTGTCCCACCGAAAAACCCGGCATGCCTTTTTCCACGAGGAAAAATGCAAGACCCTTGAGGCGTTTTGAAGGGTCTACGGTAGCAACGACAGTCACAAAGTCTGCCGGCTCGGCGCTCGTTATCCACATCTTTCTGCCTTTGAGCACGTAATTGTTTCCTTCTTTTACGGCCCTTGTTTTTATTGCGCCCAGATCAGAACCGCAATCGGGTTCGGTAAAGGCAATAGTACCGATCTTTTCACCCTTGATGGCAGGCTTAAGGAGCCTTTCTATATGATCTTTTGTGCCGAAACGGTGAATAAAGTCCGTACCCATGAGGCACTGCAGGGTAACAATGGCTGAAAAGGCCACTGAGACGCCGGCAAGCTCTTCGGCAAGAATGGTAAATGTTGTACAGTCTGCGCCCATACCGCCTATTTCCCGGGGATATCTCACACCGTAGTAGCCCAGATCGCCCAGTTTTTTAAACAAATCACGAGGAAACCGGTCTTCTTTATCTATTGTTGCAGCCTGTGGTTCTACAAGTTCTTTAAGCGCTTTCGCGACCTGTTCTCTGAAAAATCTCTGTTCTTCCGTAAAGTTAAAATTCATTCCAAACCGTTATGTTATTTTATTCAACATCATTTCTGATGCCTTGTGCACAGCCGTGTAAGGGTCTATCTTTCCATCCCGGAGGCGCCCTATAATGCCTTTAAATCCATCCGTATTGCTCCACTTATCAACCAGAATATTCCACATTTCTTCCTTCAGCAGGGACAGCATCATTGCTTTTAAGCGTTCTTTTTTCTTTTGAATGCCTGATTCGTCTTCCCTGAGAAAAGAAAGATGTGCATCAAGACGATCTTTAAGCTCTTCCACACCCTCTCCGCTTATTGACCGGACCGCTACAACCGGAATTTTCCAGCCGGCTTGTTTGCAATTCCCGATATGGATCGAAATATCCCTTACAGTGTCTTCAGCCCCTGGTTTATCTGCCTTGTTTACAGCAACAATATCTCCTATTTCGATAAGCCCTGCCTTCATGAGCTGGATCTCGTCCCCGTAGTCGGACGTTACAATAGTGACAACGGTATCACACAATGCAGATATCTGGATCTCTGTCTGCCCGACACCAACGCTTTCCACCATAATAGTGTTCTTGCCGAGACCCTCGAGGACATATGTCGCCCCGATTGTCGCCTTTGCAATACCGCCGGAATAACCCCTGTTGGCCATTGATCTTATAAAAATCTCTCCTGTTTTGTCGGCCTCCCTCATTCGAACACGGTCGCCCAGAAGCGCTCCGCCACTCCTCGCACTCGTCGGGTCAACGGCGATGATGCCGATCTTTTTACCGTCGTCAGCAAAACTTGCAGCAAGCTTGCCGATCAAGGTACTTTTCCCTGCACCGGGCGCGCCGGTAATGCCTATCGTATGAGCTTTGCCGATATGAGGGTATATAAGCGAAATTGCCCTGTAGCCTTCAGGCAGTTCTTCCTCTATCATAGAAATCAGGCGTGCCGCGCTCTTTTCATCTCCCTGGAGGAGTTTTTTGACTAAATCCATGTTTTATATAATCTCTTTTGATTCTTTTCTTTACCAGATTTTTTCCCCTTACAATGTGTTTCCGGATAAGCTTTTCAACTTGCATGGCGCTTTTCGCCCTCATAAGGCCGATCATGTCCTTGTGATCATTAATGGATATTTCCGCCATACCGTCGTAACGGAAAATTATGATCCTGTAACGGTATATGTAATCTCTCAGATCGTTAATTATAGAATACAGTTTTGCACTCTTTGCCGCCCGGTATAATCTGTCATGGAATTCAGTATTTAATCGTATGATTTCTTCCGTGTTATTCTCTTCCAGACACTTTTCTTCTTTCTGTACAATCTCTTCCAGCGCCTTTATATCATCATCTGTCGCCCTTGATGTGGCAAGATACCCGGCATATCCTTCAATAACACTCCGTATCCCGAACACTTCTTCAATGTCCTCGTCGGTGATAATGCTTACCGCATAACCACCCCTCGGGAGCTTTTGGATAAGCCCCTCTTTTTCAAGTTTTTGAATAGCCTCCCGAACAGGGGTCCTGCTTGTGCCCATCTCGCCGGCAAGTTTCTCTTCAATCAGCCTCTTTTTCGACTGCAAATCACCATTTAAAATGGTACTCTTTAAATTTTTATAAACCTGTTCCCTTAAAAATTTCCCTTTCCTGACAATGGGTTGCTGATCGGGGATATTCATTTGCCCTCCTCAAGCCTCTATTTCCGGGGCTTGCCCGTGGGAATTTATATAACCCCTTTGGTCTTCCATTCCTCCAACTTCTCCTTTCCATAGCCGAGGGTATCAATGTATATCTCTTTATTTTGTTCTCCAAACCTTGGCGGGAACAACAGCTTTTTATCTACTGATTTTACATAACTTGTTGTCTGGGGTAACGGTGCAAGGTAAATAGTTGTCCCTGTCTTGGCATCGGTTGAAGAGAGAATTTCATCTTTTATATAAGGGTCTTTAAGAACTTCTTCAATGGTATTGACCTTGGAAATGGGGATGGTGGCATTAGTAAACAGGACGGTAAGTTCATCAATGGTATAGTTTGTTGTAACCTCTTCAATAGCCTTATTCAGGTTATCGACATTCTTTATCCTTCCCTCATTTCTTGCATATTCCGGTTTGCTCAGGCCTTCAAAACCGGGGATTTTCAGCATCCTTTCCCACTGTATGTCGTTTCCGACGGCAATATATGCATAACTGTCTTTTGTTTTGTACACACTCACCGGCGCAAAAAACTCATGTGTATTTCCTCTCCTCGTGATTTTCTTACTGAAGGATTTTGTCTGTGTAATAGGAACCGTGAGCCAGGAAACCGTGCTCTGGAACATGGATACATCAATCCTTGATCCTTCCCCTGTAACTGCTCGCTTATAAAGCGCTCTCATGATCAATCCGTAAGCATGTTCGCTGGCGCCCATATCAGGAAGAGGTATCCCAAGGACATACGGTGGGCCGTTCTTATCCCCGGTAACCTCCATAAGCCCGCTTCTTGCCTGGAGAATAGGGTCATAGGCAGCCTCATTGCTATTCGGGCCGAAGCCGGTAAGCCCCACCCATATAATATCCGGTTTGATGGCTTTTACCATTTCATAACTAACCCCGAGCTTTGGATAATTCCTCGGGAGCTGGTTTGTGGCGAATATGTCGACATTCAATTTTACAAGTAAGTTCTTGAAGATTTCCTGTCCCTCCGGCGAGCCAAGATCCAGTGTAATGGCCTTTTTATTGCAATTAATTGTGAGAAAATAGGTGTACATCCTGTCTTCGTTCAGTTTGTTTTCGCCCACCCTTCTGTTCGGATCTCCATACACAGGGTGCTCCATTCTTATAACGTTTGCCCCATCCATTGCAAGCCTGTAGGAAAGGTACGGCAAGACGGTTGCCTGCTCAAGCGAAAGAACGGTAATGTTTTTAAAAATGTCATGATCTTCCATGGTTCCCCCTCATAGATTTTTGTATACAATTTTAATGCATCAACTATATTATCACCCGGGAAAATTGTCAAGCATTTTGTATACAAAATAAAGCGAAAAAAAACATTTTCCCGGTGCTCAGCTTAGAGGCTCGCGTTCGGCTTCGGAACTTTTGCTTATGCAAAAGGCCAAGTTTCCCCGCCTCACGACGGTTTGCTCAGGATAACCCTACACCGTTTTTAATGACGTATCCGGGATTACGGGTTTTTTCGGTAATCTTTACGATGTGAGCTTCACGTTGATTAATACCAATTCGCCGTCATTCGGTAAATTAAAACGGGAGCGCCTTCCCTGAGCACAACTCACGGAACGACCGCAGAACCATTGTGCGGCGAAGCAGAGCGTTCCCGCATTGTGGGATGATGTGCAGGCATGAACATCTTCGGGTAGCCTCCGCCCTTGCACATCAAGCGATGCAAGCCCTACAATGGTCGGGAGTGTAGTGCGGAAGTGCGAAGGGATGTGTGCTCCCGCTATCCGGCAATTTGGTTGGCGATTGATGACGAGTTGATTAACGATAATTAGCCTGTAATCTCCGGAGTGTTTCAGGCTGTGCGGTTATGAGACGTCCAGGCTCTTGATAAGGTCGCCGATCCCGGCGATTTGCTTACGCAGCATGTAGGATTCAATCCCGGCGATCGTTTTTACCAGGGTCGTGGGATCAACCAGATTATAGGTCCCGATCTGGATCGCCGACGCTCCGGCTATGATAAATTCCAGTGCATCCTGCGCAGAGGTAATGCCGCCCACCCCTATGATGGGAACGTTTACTGCCTGCGCCGTCTGCCATACCATGCGAACCGCAATCGGTTTTATAGCTGGACCGGTTAAACCTCCGGTAAGATTTCTTCCCAATCGCGATCTCCTGTTTTCGATGTCGATGGCCATGGCAAGCGGGGCATTTATCAGTGAAACGGCATCGGCGCCGCCCATGACAGCCGCTTTGGCCATGAGCCCGATATCGGTCACATTAGGGCTCAGCTTCGTGATGAGTGTGCGATCCGTTGCCTGCCTGACGGTGCTTACCACCTTATAGATAGCCTCCGGGTCTGTCCCGAACTGCATGCCGCCTTTTTTGACGTTGGGACATGAAACATTGATCTCGAACGCATCGATACCTCCGACCCCGTCCAGCCGGGCGACAAGCCTGGCGAAGTCCTCTAACGATTGCGCCCCGATATTGACGATGATCGGGGGCTTAAGCGTCCGCAGAAAAGGCATCTTCTCTTTGATGAAACGCTCGACGCCTATATTCTGCAGGCCGATCGTGCATACCGAGCCTGACGCCGTTTCCGCCAGCCTGTGAGGGCAGCTTCCCAACCTGGGTTCGAGGGTGATGCACTTCACGATAATGGCGCCCAGCTGATTAAGGTCGATGAAACGGCTGAACTCGGCGGCATAACCGAACGTCCCCGCAGCAGGCATAACCGGGTTCCTGAGGATCAGCTTATTGATCCGGACCGACATATCAGGCCGTCCATTCATCCCAATCCACCTCCTTCAGATCGTATATGGGGCCGTCTTTGCAAATCATGGAATAGACCTGAGTTCCGTCAGCCGACCAGTGCAAAGAGGGTTTCCCCCATTGCGAATTCCTTACGATTTCGCCTGGCTTGAGAGGGCAGGCGCACGCGAAGCAGGCGCCGAATCCGCAGCCCATTCGTTCCTCAAGGGCCGCCTGTCCGTCAAAGTGAAGCTCCCGTGCAAGCCGAGCCAGCCCTTTTAGCATCCGCGGGGGCCCGCACGCGTACAGACAAAACCGTTCCGGAATCCTTTTGCCCTGCGCGAGATCAAGAAGAAGCTCGGGGGCCGTTCCTCTAAATCCTCTGCTGCCGTCATCCGTATACAGGAAAACATCGCCAAGCCGCCCGCACTCGGTTTCATAAAAAACCCGTTCTGCTATACGCGCTCCCATCAGGATAAAGATATTTCTTTTGCTGTTTTTCTTACGAACCTCTTCCCCAACCGCATAAAGGGGAGCTATCCCTATCCCTCTGGCAACGAGGAGGATGGGATCGGGGCTCTCATCGATCAGGAAACCGTTGCCTAAGGGACCGAGAATGTCGAGCAGTTCACCACTTTTTTTCCGGCTGAGCCACTCCGTTCCCCTCCCGACCACCCGGTAGAGCATCTCCACCGACAGGAAATTCCCGGCCTCAACAATCCGGTGAACGGAAAAGGGGCGTCGGAAGAGCGGATCGGTCGATGAGGAGCATCGAATCTGATAAAATTGACCGGGCCGGGGAACAGGGGAATCATCCGCCCTGACCGTCAACTTATAGTAATTCTGCGTAATATGTTCGTTGCTTATTATTTCGAACAGGGAGTTCACTCCTCTTCCGAAATCCATAGAGTTCCTCCAAAACCCGCGAACCTGCAGTTTTCGTTGTCGGTGCAACGCGCGAGGGTTTGTCCGTATCGATCCCGTGCCGTAATAAACTCCGAACTCTACCCGTTATCCAGGAAATTCATAACCACCCGGGCAAATTCTTCCGGCATCTGCTCGACCATAGGGACCATCCCTCCATCGATCACCGCGGTCCGGCTGCCCTTGATGCGGGCGGCCAGGGGTTTCATGCGGGGAAAAGAATAAGGATCGTCCGATCCGGCCATTACCAGGGTAGGCGCCTTTATCAAAGAGATCTTGTCCTCCATCCTGTATCTGTTGACGGCCTGATGGCCCTCCTCCATCCTTCCGCCTACCTTGAGAGCGTCAAGCACCAGGCTGGTGATCAGGTCGGGCCTGTTTTTCGGGTAAAATGCCATCCTTTTTCGCCAGAGTTCGCTCAAGTGGGAACCATCTTCCTTGTCCTCAACATGGTCTATCGGGGGGCGGGTCTTCCGGCGCTCCCGATCCTCCGCATCTACATATGGTGTTGAAGAGAGAATGAGTTTATCCACAACCTCCGGGTAAACCGCGGCTACCTCCACAGCTATAACGCCCCCTGTGTGGTGGCCCACAATAGATGCACGCGGTATTGACATGGCAGCGAGAAAGGCAACCACGCTTCTCGCATACCCTTCTATCGTTCCTTCCGTTTCGGGCTTGTATGAATCCCCGAAGCCGATGGTATCCATTGCAATGGCCCGGTATTTTTCTGCAAAAACAGGCAAGACGTAACAATATTCAGCCCAGGACCGCGGGGTCTGGTGCAAGAGCAGAAGAGGCGAACCCTGACCCGCTGTCGCATAGTGAATCTGCCCGTCCGGCGTATCGACAAAGCCTCTCCGTATTACATTTTTCTTCATCCAACGCCTCCGTTATCTGTTTTCTATGGGTCGTGCAGAACCCATGCCAAGCCCTCAGCAGACGGCTTATTTACATCTCTAACAGGCGTCCGTAACCCCTGACGATATCCTTCAAGCCGAGGCTTCTCAACGCAAACCACATAGTGGCCTGGTTGCTCGAAATGACAGGTTTTCCCGTCACAGATTCCAATTCCTCTAAAACGTCAATTGACCTGAAATTAGTGCAACTGATAAAGATGGCCTCGCTACCGGGGCCATTGACCCTTAATGCAAGTTCGAAAGCCGCCCTGGACGGGAGGTCGCCGATCATCCTGTTGTTGAACATGTCCGGCGCCGTATCCTCGTGGTAGCCTGTTATAGAAGTAATTTCATAACCGGCCCGTTCCAGCGCGTCCCTTTCATGGCTGTTTATTTCCCGCGTGTATGGCGTGGCAACAGCAATCCTGCGGACATGCAACGCGTCGAAAGCGGCTTTTACCGCTGTGGCTGTGGTTATTGCCGGAACATGGGCTTCCGCTTCGATGCACGAAATAATCTCACTTTCGCCCTGAGGTCCATCGATCAGGCTTCCTACCGTGCAACAGAAGGCGATAACGTCAGCGATACTTTCGCTTGAAAGCTCTTGGGCCGCGATTTGAACGCGGTGTTTCATGGCCTTGAGGTCCTCAATAGTCGGGCGGAAGAGAATCCTCGTTGCATACGTGTTGACACCGGCTGGAGCCATTCTTGCCATTTCCGGTTCACAGACCGTATTGCTTGCAGGCACGATCAGCCCCAGCTTCGCCCTTTTACCATAGACCGTATTATACTTTTCGTCCAGTCCTGCCAACATTTTTTATTACTTGAGCAAATGCGGTATAAATAACGCTATGCTCGGGAATACCATAACCAGAATAAGGGCAAAGACATCCAGAATATTGTATGGAACGCTTGCCCTGAATACATCACCCATGGTGTGATGCGGTGCAACACCTTTCATAGTAAACAACACCAGGCCGTATGGCGGCGAGATTGTCGCCAATTCCATATTGATCAGGAATATTGCACAAAACCAATAAGGATCAAACCCAAGGGTTTTGATGATCGGCATATATATGGGAATAGTAATCATCATGATGGCAAGGGATTCGAGGTAAGTGCCAAGGACAATTAGAATAAGCTGCATGATAATCAATATTCCCATGGGGGACAGTTTGATATGATTCACAATTTCTACGAGATGCTGCGTTGCCCCGGTATAAGCAAGTATTTCAGAAAAACCCGTTGCGCCCGACAATATGACAAATATCATAACAACTACTTTCAGGCTTTGGACGAGGGCTTTTTTGAAGAGGGCGAACTGAAAACCCTTATAGACAAAGGCAAGGATAAGGCAGATGAGCGCGCCTACGGCTGCCGCCTCTGTAGGGGCAGCAACGCCGGCAATAATAATGCCGACAATAGAGACCAAGATCAGTCCTAACGGCAGGACGTATTTCGCCGTAAGGATCAGCTTCTCCTTCATGGGCGCTTTTTCAAGATCATAAGTCGGGGCAAGGTGCGGCTGCAGCCATGCTCTAACTATAATGTATATAGCATAAATAATTGCCATCAATAGGGCCGGGCCGATTATCGTGAGTATAAAATCCCCGACAGAAATCTGCGCAAGTGTAGCCGTTATTATGCCGAGAGAGCTAAGAGGCATCATACCTGCAAGGCAACCGCTGCCCATGATGGGGCCCATCGTCATTTCAGGTTTGTATCCCTTTTTTTCCATTTCCGGAAGAAGGGTCTTCCCGAGCATTGCCGTGCTTGCCATTGAAGAGCCGGAAAGGGTCGAAAAAAGGACCCCTCCGGCCACTGCCATAAGGCTTAACCTGCCCGGTATTTTTCCTATCCATTTATCGAGCGTGTCCATCATATTGTGTGCAATTTCGTAAAGAAAGATGACCTCGCCCATCAAAATGAAGAGAGGCACCGGAACAAGTGAAAAGACGCTGATAGACCTGTAAATATTCAAAACAGTTTGAGAAAATGCGGCATCTCCCCAGAAAATATATGCGAAAAGCAAATTTACACCGAGGAAAGCAAAAGCAACAGGAACGCCTATCAGGAATAAAACCGAAAGTATAATGAAAATTAAAATAAGCGCAGTTATCCAGTCCATAAATTAAATCCCCTCTTTATTCCAAAGTATGTTGAAGATTTTGACCAGAACTTCCAGTAAAAGAATGAAACTGCTGATAGGGATTATGGCAGTAACAAGTGCGATCGGAGTCTCAAGGATAGTGGGATTGTACGAACCCCGCATAAAGTGATCAAAGGTAGTGATAGAACCGTAATAGACAAGGATCGCACTGATAATGCCGACAATAATGTGATTTTGCAGGATCAGGATCTTTTTGGAATTCGAGTTCGAAACAAGGTTATAGAGAAGAATATCCACAACAACATGGCCATCATCCTTGTATAACCAGGCAATTCCGAGAAATGTCATATACAGAAGAAATATCTCGGTCACCTCCGTCAACCCCGCAATAGGGTGGCGAAAAGCAAATCTCATGAAGAGATCGAAATTTATGAGCATAATGATGCCGGCGTACATGAAACAGGCTATGAACACAAAGAATTTATTTATCTTTGCGAGAGTAAACTCAAGAAATTCAATTGAGGCTTTCATATGACCACCTCTACTTCAGCCCCATAATATTCTTCAAGATCTTAACCTGATCGGGCACCTTTTTTTCCAGATCTTCAAAGAAAGCGCTATCAGCCAGTTCAAGATACTTTTTAGTCTCTTCAGGAGAAAGTTTGATTCTCTTAACGCCCAGCTTTTCCATCTCAATTTTTTCGCTTGCTATTGCCTTTTCGAAGTACGCTTTCATATCAGGCTCAAATTTGACCGTGATATCGATGATCTTGGCCTGGACATCCTTTGGAAGTTTTTGCCACACATCAAGGTTCATGAGCATAAAGGTATTCTGACGGGCATAAAACGGGATATCAATAACATATTTGACGTTATCGAGCCAGCCCCAGTCTCTGGGACCTATCGTAGGCCATCCATAGCCTTCAACAGCCCCGCGCTGCAATGCGGTATATGTCTCACCGAATTCGATGGTCACCGGGACAATCCCGAGCCTCTTCATAAACTTGTCATACTTGGCGGCTGTCCTTAACTTCAAGCCTTTGAGGTCATCAAGCTTGGTGACAGGTTTTTTTACATAAAGATAAAACGGGTCATACAACCATGTACCCAGAGGAATCATATTGATTTTCTTGTGACGTTCCACCATATAATCCCAGAGACCACCTTTCTCTCTCTCCTTCTTGAAATCGTAACGGGATAAACTAATGGCATCGGCTTCAGGCAGCATTCCGCCATAATAAGCGGCGGGCGTAAAGACTACCTGAAAGATACCTTTCCTCACTGCCTCGGGTTGGTTGAATGCCGCCATGATTTCCGGCCCGCCGACCCAGTTGATCTTTACTACCCCTTTGAGTTCTTTGTTGACGCGGTCGATCCAGACAGGGATCATGGCACACAACTTGTGATCCTTCGGTAAAAAAGAAATTGCTTTAAGTTGGGTTTCCGCTTTCACATCCAGGCTGGGGAAAAAACACAGGCAAGCAACAATAAAAACCATTAAAATAAAAACCACTGACTTTTTCATCTTAAACCCTCCTCTTTTTATTTTGGTTTTACTCACTTACATGATAACTCACAATCAACGGATACCTTACAAGGTCTATTTTCGGATTGCCCGGTAACTGCATCTGATTTTTCAACTGTCTCAAACCTGCAGAAAGCATCTTTCTTTGACAAGCAATGCGTTTCTACCACCTCTGTGAACTGTCCGAAAACACCAAAGGCGACTCCTGCTACGATACCTCTTATAAAATGACAAACAGGTTTTTCCGATTCTCCATAATATGCTGCAAAGGGCGAATTCAGAACCCTTACCGAAATCCTTTCTGACGACACATCAAATTCGTCAAGGATGAACTTGCCCCAACCTATCTGCCCCCCCATGTCGCACATATACCTGACTGCATCCTCCTTTGAGAGACCAAACGACTCCATATATTTCATTGTAGACATTTTTCCACCGGTAAATCCACTACTAAAAAAAATATCAGCGCCGGCAACGCCCAATTGCTCCTCGACCAACTTTTGTAATGTACAGATGGTCTCGGGCCGGATAATCATGTAGCGAACTCCATTGAAATGGATACTGCCTGTATCACCTGAAAAAACAAATGAATCCAATAAACTGCTATTGCTCATAAGAACTCAACCTGCCTTTTTAAGCAAATGTCTCTGGATCTTCCCGGATGCCGTCTTGGGAAGCTCACTCATAAATTTGATGTGCTTGGGGATCTTGTATTTTGCAAGCTTGTCCTCTAAGAAAGCAATTATCTCTTCCGTTGTAACACTCTGATTATTTTTCAAAACGATAAACGCCCTTCCCACTTCGCCCCATTTCTCGTCATTGACCCCCACCACGGCTGCATCGGCGACCACCGGGTGACCAAGCAACACCTTTTCTATCTCAGCAGGATAGACATTTTCTCCGCCGCTTATGAACATATCCTTGCTCCTGTCAACAATGTAGACAAAGCCTTCATTGTCCGTCCTCGCCAGGTCGCCTGTGTGCAGCCAACCATCCTTTATTACCTCGTCGGTAAGATCCGGCCGTTTCCAGTAACCGTTCATCACGATCGGTCCTTTAACAATCACTTCACCGCTTTGTCCCGGTCTGACCGGGTTTCCTTTTTCATCCACAATTTTGACGCTCCCGTGAAAGATGGGATGACCCACCGATCCGATCTTTTCCCGCGCTTCTTCTATGGGAAGCCAGAAGAGGGTTGAAGCCTCCGTCAGGCCGTATATTTGCGACACGACAAGACCGCGTTTTGCGAGTTCTTCAAGGAGATGAACGGGAACCCTTTCCCCTCCTGTGAAGCAGCACCTGATGGTGCTGAGATCGTAATTTTCAATAGGACAGTCGTTCAGCATGAACTGGTAAACGGTGGCAGGCAGCTCAAGGAGGGTGACCTTATAGCGCTGTACCGTTTCGAGGAGTTCGAGGGGACTAAACCGCCGCTTCACAATGATCGTCCCGCCTTTATAGAGAACCGGTGCGGATTCTACGATAAGGCCCCCTGAATGGAACATGGGACGGGAGATAATCATGATGTCTTTTGTGGTAAGGTCAAAAAACATGTCCGAGTTCAGGACATTGAATAAAGTCTTCCTGTGGGAGAGGACAGCCCCTTTTGGCACACCTGTTGTTCCTGAGGTATACATGATAATGTGGGGGTCGGCGTCTCCGACACGTTCATCGAGTTTGGGCTCAGTATCCCTGCAACCGCTCAGGGCAGTCTCGTACTCAACCGCCCACGAGGGTACATCGGCCGCACTGGAATCAGGAGGGTTGACACAATCAATGTACATCTCCATCTTGACTTGATCTCTGAGGGTCTCAACGCTCTGTGTGAATTCAGGTTCAAAGAAGAGCATACTTGCACCGCTGTCCGTAAGGATGGCTTGTATCTCCGAAACCGCCAGTCGCCAGTTGAGAGGGACAATAATCCCGCCGAGTTTTGAAAGGGCAAAGAAAATCTCGATATATTCTTTTCGGTTGTAAAGAAGAACCGCTACCCGATCCCCTTTTTTGACCCCGGCTGAAATGAGGAAATGCACTAGCCTATTGATCCTTTTGTTCACCTCAAGGTATGTAAAGGGGATATTGTTGGATATGATCGCTGTTGCTCTCGGACGAATCATGCTCCATTGTCTGATCCAGTTCCCAATGTTAACATAGCTTTCTGTCATTGACTACTCCCTTAAAAAAGTATTGAATTCAAAAACTACCGACCATCAAATTGAACTCTTGCTGTCGCCGGCCGCCGGTCTCCTGAGCCGCTCCGTCTCTTCACCGTCTATGGTCAGGTC
>Ga0074199_1001766_pt1 | contig 16325 bp, 18 predicted proteins | sample EPASupsiteSAE347_FD_64528 | JGI IMG/M metagenome (GOLD analysis project Ga0074199, IMG submission 64528) | Bioremediated contaminated groundwater from EPA Superfund site, New Mexico - Sample SAE3-47 | ecosystem: Environmental > Aquatic > Deep subsurface > Groundwater > Contaminated ...
AATACTCAACTTTGACAATCGTCCATCACTGAATAGTAGTAGATGTTACAAAGAGCCGGTATATTTCATTTTCACCTTGAACATGTTACTTATTACTAAAAGAAATCTGCTACACAAACGGATATGCTGCAAATCTCATTTTTAATTTACAGTCAAAAATAAATGCCATACAACGGCGCAGCCTCCGGCTTGTACCGGGGGCTGCATTTAAGGTCTTCCTCGGTAAGATAGTTGTCACGTTTCCGGTCCAACTCGTTGAATTTAATTATGGCCGCTTCCCGCAACTCCTTCATGTCGACTTTCCCGTCTTGATTGGCATCCAGGTCTTCGAATTTCGATTGCGCCCCGTTGATCCGGCTGAACTCAGACTTGTTGAGGGCGCCGTCCCCGTTTTTGTCATTCTCTCTGAACACCCTTAAGGCCTCCTGATCAAATTCCTCCCTGCTGAGCTTTCCGTCCCTGTTCTTATCCATTTCCTGGAAGGACTTGTCGGCGGCCCAACCCAATCCTGATAAAACGAAAACGATTATGAAGACAATGTTCCACCTTTTCATTTGCTGTGTTCCTTCCTCTGCATCCGTTTAATTCGCAACCGGCTATCCCTTCCGTGCATTTTTATGTTTTCGTTGCGGCTGATAGAGACAATATGGTTCTTCAGCCAGGTAGTCCCCCGTCTTTTCGTAAGCCCGGGCCCGGCAGCCGCCGCAGACGCGAATGAACTCGCATTTCCCGCATTTCCCCTTGTAGAGGCCCGGATTTCTCAAGTCTTGAAAGATAAGCGACTGATTCCAGATGTCCTGAAATCCCGTTTTTTTGATCTGTCCGCATTCCAGCTCGAGATAGCCGCAGGGCTGGACCTGGCCCGTATAGGAGATGAAGCAGAAAGATACCCCGCCCAGGCAGCCGCGGGTCATGGCATGGAGGGGATGCCCCGCTCCTCCTTCCGAATCCCTCTTGTCTCCATCGGCAACGGGGACGGTCATTGCTTTTCCGGTTCCGTGATGGGACGACGGTTTTCCCGCCGCCTCTCTGCCTGATCCGCCTCCGCGCTGGTGAAAGATCCGGTGGTAATGGGGGGCGCAGGTGGCCTTGAGCTGAATGGGGCAGGTGAGGCTTTGCTCGTAAAACCACTCCAGGGTCTGTTCGTACTCCTCCGCCGAAATCTCCTGCTGTGCCAATTCCCTGGCCCTCCCCGTGGGAACGAGAAGAAAGATGTGATGGGCGGCGGCGCCGATCTTCAGGGCCAAGTCATGAATTTCTTTAATGTGATTGAGGTTGTCCCTCGTAATCGTCGTATTGATCTGGAATTCCATTCCGGCCCGCTGCATGGCTTCGATGCCCGTCAGGGCTCCGGCAAAGGCCCCGGGAACCCGGCGGAACCGATCGTGACTCCCCGCGTCGGGGCCGTCAAGGCTGACGCTGACCCGGCGGATGCCCGCCGCGAGCATTTTTTTGGCTATCTCCGCCGTGACCAGGGTGCCGTTGGTGGCCATGACCATCCGGAGGCCTTTCCCGTCGCCGTAGGCGGCGATTTCCCAGATATCCGGCCGCAACAGGGGTTCCCCCCCCGTCAGGATGATCACCGGGCTGCTGAAGGCGGCAATATCGTCGAGGAGACGGCAGCAGGCGGCGGTATCCAACTCTCCCTCGTAAGGGCCGCAAACCGAAGACGCCCGGCAATGGGCGCAGGCCAGGTTACAGCTCCGGGTGACCTCCCAGGCCACCATCCTCAGCGTCGACGGCAGGGGGCGATCTTTTTTTAAATCCAAGGTATCAATCCCCTAACACCTTGGCCGCCTCCAGGGCGAAATAGGTGATGATGATATCCGTTCCCGCCCGCTTGATGGATGTCAGGACCTCCATCATGGCCCGCGGGCCGTCGAGCCAGCCAAGCTGGGCCGCCGCCTTGATCATGGCGAATTCGCCGCTGACGTTGTAGGCGGCAATGGGGAGGTCGAACTCTTCCCGAACCCGGCGAATGACATCGAGATAGGCGAGGGCCGGTTTGACCATGATAATGTCCGCCCCTTCCTCGACGTCGAGGGTTATCTCCCGGATGGCCTCGTCGCTGTTGGCCGGATCCATCTGGTAGGACTTTCGGTCTCCGAACTGGGGGGCGCTTTCCGCCGCATCCCGGAAGGGGCCGTAGAAAGAGGAGGCATACTTCGCCGAGTAGGCCATAATCGGGATTGCTTCAAAGCCCGCTTCGTCCAGGCCTTCCCGGATCGCACCGATCTGGCCGTCCATCATCGCCGAAGGGGCGACCATGTCCGCTCCGGCCCGGGCATGGGAGACCGCCGTTTCGGCCAGGACCTCGAGGGTGGAATCGTTGTCCACGTCCCCTTTCTCTATCATCCCGCAGTGGCCGTGACTGGTGTACTCGCAGAGGCAGACGTCGGTGACGACGAGGATATCGGGGACCTTGTTCTTGATCTCCCGGACGGCCCGCTGCATGAGTCCATCCCGGGCAAAGGCCCCGGAGGCGACTTCGTCCTTCCGGTCGGGGATTCCGAAGAGGAGGACGGCGGGAATCCCCGCTTCTTTGGCCGTCTTCACTTCCTTGACGAGCTGATCGATGGACATCTGGTAGTTGCCCGGCATGGAAAGGATGGGTTTCTTGACTCCCTTGCCGGAGACGGCGAACAGGGGATACATGAAATCGTCGACGGAAAGCTTCGTCTCCCTGATCATGCGTCGGAAGTTCTCGTTTTTTCTCATCCTTCTGGGACGGTATTCGGGAAAGTGCATCCTATGTTCCTCCTTTTATTGTTTGATTTCCGCATCCGTCAGATAACAGGCGGGGTCGGGGGCCCAGATATCCCCGGCGACGGACTCCGCCCGGGCCCGAAAATTCCCCCCGCAGATTTCCAGCCAGCGGCAGGCGGTGCAACGCCCCTGGACGTGGGGCTGCTTGTTCTTCAATTTTGCCATGATCTCGTTGGATGTATCCATCCATATTTCGCTGAAGGGCCGCTGCCTGACGTTGCCGAAGGAGATGTTCCGCCAGAACTGGTCGGCGTGGACCTCCCCGTCCCAACTGATGCACCCGATGCCGTTGCCGGAGCTGTTGCCCTCATTCATCTCCAGGAGTTCCAGGACTTCCGCCGCCCGTTCCGGGGCCTCCCGGAGGAGGCGCATATAGACGTAAGGGCCGTCGGCGTGGTTGTCCACGGTGAGGATTTCCTTCTCCATGCCCCGATCAAAGAGCCCCCGGGTCCGGTCCATGATGAGATCCAAAAGCCGGCGGGTTTCTTCATGATCGAGATCTTCTTCGACAAGTTTCGAGCCCCGCCCCGCGTAGACAAGGTGGTAGAAACAGCAGCGGGGGATATTCTCTTCCTCCAGAAGGTCGAAGATGGCAGGCACGTCGGCGACGTTGTGACGATTGACGGTAAAACGGACGCCGACCTTGATCCCCGCCTCCCGGCAGTGGCGCAGGCCTTTCATGGTCTGATCGAAGGCGCCGGAGACGCCGCGGAAGAAGTCATGGGTCGCCCTGGTGCCGTCAAGGCTGATCCCCACATAGGACAGGCCGATCTTCCTAAACAGGGCCGCCTTTTCCTTTGTGATCAGGGTTCCGTTCGTGGAGATGACGGCCCGCATCCCCTGATCCACGGCGTATTGGGCCAAATCGGGCAGGTCTTTTCTCATCAGCGGCTCGCCCCCGGAAAAAAGGAGGACCGGTGCGCCAAAGGCGGCGAGGTCCCGGATCATGTCCCGGGCCTCTTCCGTTGTCAGTTCGTCGGGATAGTCGATATTCCGGGAACTCGAATAGCAGTGGATGCAACGGAGATTGCACCGGCGGGTCATGTTCCAGACGATGACGGGGCGCTTGTCGGCGGAGAACTGGAGGAGGTGGGAGGGGAGCTTTTTCGACTCCCGGTGGTAGCGCAGGACATCCCCCGGCTCTACGGCCCCGCAGTATAGTTTCGAAATTCCAATCATAGCGTAACCCTTAACACTGCCTGTGAGTTCTGTCAAATCCTCCCTTGGTTGCATCCTTGACTTTCCCCGTCCGATATACCATATGACGACGCGATAATATAAAAATGGTGGGCAGGAACTTTAAGGGCAAGACGGATATAAACGGCAAGGCTTTCCGGGATGAAATAGTCGCGAAAGCACAGCTCAACAAGCTACTACCAGAAATTATTAGGAGATATTTCCATGACTGAAAAGAAACCGGCAGAAATGATTACCATAACCTCGGAAGACATCTTCCGCATCCTGTGCAATTCCGTCCGATTCGTCCTTTCCTCGACAACCAATTCGACGGTTACTTTTTCTCCGATGATTCAGGAGGTCGAAAAGACCTGCCTGAAACCGGATATCGGTTGCTTTGTCCTCTTCGGAGGGGACTTTACGGGGCTGGTGGTCATGAATTTTTCCAAAGAAGCAGCCATGGATATCTATCGGGGATACTTGCTCAGCATGGGGATGCCGGAGGAAGAAATAGCCGGCAACTATACGGCCGATGAGGTCTCCAGCAGTCTCGGCGAACTGATGAACCAATGTATCGGCCGTTTCCGCTCAGACCTGGAGAGGGAAACGAGCATTTATATCAGCCAGAACCAACCCAAAATGCTGGTGATCACGGAAGCCGTGTATATTGCCATCGATGCCGCTATTGAGAAACCGCAACTACGGAAAATATCATTCAAAACTGCCAACGGTAACCGCTTTTACCTGGAAGCTTCCATGGGGGATATCAAGTTCTACTCCCTGTTCCCATTCAAGAAGGCCAAGGTATTCGAGGTGGACGACATCATGGCCGCAGGTCAGGGCCAATAAGGGGAAACCGCTTTCCAGGAGACCCATTGCTGCCATCAAATGAAGACCGGACTTGGTAAACAGCCCCTGTTAAACTGGATGTCCGAGGGGTCGTAATGGTTATGCTCGGTCCGTTTTTCAGTGTTATCGGACAATTTCCGCGGCCCTGTTGCCTTCCCGTCCTAAGAAAGCCTAAAAACTTATCCTACTTCAATTTCAGGCGGGGGCTTTATCTTTTCAGTTGCCCGGCGAAGAAGTCCCGCAGCCCGGCCAGCAGCCCTTCGATGGTATAGGTTTCCTGCAAAATGTCCACTTTCAGGCCGGCCTTATGCACGGCCGCGGCGGTGACCGGGCCGATGGCGGCGATATTTACCCGGGGAGGCAGGGCGTAGTCCCGTCCCATGATCTCCTGGAAGCAGGTCACCGTCGAAGGACTGGTGAAAGTTATTACGTCGACCTTTCCCTCCTTGACGAGCCTGTCAAATTCCTCGGGGCGGCGTCCTGAGCAGACGGTCCTGTAAACGGTTACGACCTCAACCCGGGCCCCCATTTCTTCCAGACCCGCGGGAATGACGTCCCGGGCCTGCTCCGCCCGGGGCAGGAGGACTCTTGCCCCCCTGATGTCCCGGTCCCGAAAGGCCTTCACGACGCCTTCCGAGATGTACTCCTCCGGGACAAGATCGACCTTGATGCCCATCTCTTCCAGGATACCCGCCGTTGCCGGACCGATGGTGGAGATCCGGATATTCTTCAGCTCCCGGACGTCCCGGCCCTGTTCCCGAAGGCGCCGGAAGAAGAAGCGGACCCCGTTGGCACTGGTGAAGATTATCCAGGCGTAATCGGCAAGCCGCCCGAGGGCCTCGTCCAGGGAGGCCCAGGTCGCCGGCGGGACGATTTTAATGGTCGGGAAATGGATCGCCCGTGCCCCCTCCTCATAGAGGAGGGCGGCGAAGGATTCCGCCTGGGCTTCCGGCCTCGTAATAACGACGCCCTTCCCGAAGAGGGGCCTGTTTTCGAACCAGTTTAATGTTTCCCGGAGGCCGACGACCGGGCCGACGACGAGAAGCGACGGCGGCGTGAAACCCTGGGCCGCCGCCTTTTCGGCAACGTCCCCCAGGACGCCCGTAAGGGTCTCCTGATCGGCCGTCGTTCCCCAGCGGATAAGGGCGGCGGGGGTCCGGGGATCTTTCCCGCGGGCGATGAGCTGGGCGGTGATCTGGGGGAGATTTTTTACCCCCATGAAAAAGACAAGGGTCCCGATGCTGGCCAGGGCCTGCCAGTCGATGTCGCTCTTTTCCTTCGTCGGGTCTTCATGGCCCGTCACGAAGGCCAGGGTCGAGGTCAGACCCCGGTGGGTCAGGGGAATACCCGCGTAGGCGGGGACGGCGACGGCGGCGGTGACCCCGGGGATGATCTCGAAGGGAATCCCGGCGGCGGCAAGGGTCTCCGCCTCTTCCCCGCCCCGGCCGAAGATGAAGGGGTCGCCCCCCTTGAGGCGGGCTACGATATGTCCTGCCTGCGCCTCGGCAACAAGGAGGCGGTTGATCTCTTCTTGGGGGAGGGTGTGGTCGCCGCCTTTTTTCCCGGCGTAGATCAGGCGCGCATCTTTCCGGGCGTAGCCGAGAAGCTCCTCGCTGACGAGATGATCGTAGATGACGACATCGGCCCGGGCGATGCCCTGGGCGCCCTTCACGGTGATCAGTCCCGGATCGCCGGGACCGGCGCCGATGATGTAAACTATCCCGCGTTTATGCATTTGCTCTTCCCTCGTTTCTTTTTTTATCGGCAGCTTTGATATACCTGATCCAGGATGGCCCGGCCGCCGCGACTGAGGATGATTTCCGCCAATTGCGTCCCCAGGTCGTCGCAGGATGCGGCGGCCCCCCGGACCTCTTCACGGATCAGGATGCGCCCGTCGACGGTTCCGAGCATGCCCGCGATCTTGATGTCCGGCCCCTCCGTTTTGGCGTAGGCCGCCAGGGGGAGTTGGCAGCCTCCTCCGAGGCGGCTGAGAAAGGCCCGTTCCGCCCGGGCTTCCCTCCAGGTCGGCGGGTGGTTGAGAAAGGCGATGGTCTCCCGGACCGCTTCGTCGTTCTCCCGCACCTCCAGGGCCAGGGTCCCCTGGCCGACGGCGGGGAGGATCGTTTCCACGGGGATGAACTGGGTCACCCTGCTGATCCATCCGAGGCGCCGGATACCGGCGGCGGCAATGACCACGGCGTCGAGGTCTTCGGTTTCCACTTTTTTCAGTCTTGTATCCAGGTTGCCCCGGAGGGGGACAATCTCCACATCCGGGAAAATGCTGCGGATCTGAAAGCCCCGACGCAGGGAACCGGTGCCGATCCGGGCCCGCTGAGGCATGGTCTCGAACTTGATCCGATTTTTCGCGACCAGGACATCCCGGGGGTCCTCCCGTTCGGGAGTGACGGCGATCTCCAATCCTTCGGGAAGGACGGCGGGGACATCCTTCATGCTGTGGACGGCCAGATCGATATCTCCCCGCAGCAGGGCGTCCTCGATTTCCTTTACGAAAACCCCTTTCCCGCCGATCTTGACGAGGGCCACATCCTGCATGATGTCCCCCTTCGTCTTGATTATGATCAGCTCGACCCCGATGCCGGGGCGGTTTTTCTCAATCTTATCCTTGATCCAGTTGGCCTGGGCCAGGGCCAGGGCGCTGCCCCTGGTGCCGATGCGTATGGTTCCCTTAATCATATTTCTCCTTTACTCCCCTCCGCCCGGTTCCTCGAGGCGGAACAGGCGCCGGATGGCGGCCACATAGGCCAGGGCCGATCCTTCCTGACTTTCCTCCTTCAGGCAGGTCATGGGGTCGTGGAGGATCTTGTTGACGATGGCGTTAGCCAATATCTCCACTCCTTCCCGGTCCTCCTCCTGCAAATTCCGCAACCACCCATTGGATCTTTCCAGCTCCGCGCGAATGATTCCCGCTGCTTTTTCCTTGAGGGAGACGATCGTGGGAACGACGGCCAGGGTGTTGAACCACTCGATGTAGCTATCCGCTTCGGCGGCGACGATGAGTTCCCCTTTTTCCGCCTCTCCCTTGCGAATCTGCATATTGTCGTCGGCGATATCCTGAAGATTGTCCATGTTGTACAGATAGACGTTGTCAATGTCCCCGGCCCGGGGATCGATGTCCCGGGGAACGGCGATATCGATGAGGAACAACAGACGGTTTTTACGTCTTTTCAGGACGGCGGCGATCATGTCGTAAGTGAGAATATAGCCCGGCGCCCCGGTGGAGCTGATGACGATGTCCACTTCCCGCAGGCTGTCTCCGAGGTGATCGAAATCCACGGGGACCCCCTGGAAGTCCTCGGCCATCCGGATGGCCCGTTCATGAGTCCGGTTGGCAACGAAGATCCGGTCTCCGCCGTGCTTGATCAGATGGCGGGCGGCAAGCTCCGACATTTCCCCCGCCCCGATGATGAGGACCTTTTTCCCCTTGAGGGTGCCGAATATTTTTTTAGCCAATTCGACGGCGGCGTAACCGACGGAGACGGCATGGCTGGCGATGCCCGTCTCCGTACGCACCCTCTTGGCGACCCGGAAGGTCCGGTGGAGAAGTTTGTTCAGGATAATCCCCGCCGCCTGATGATCCACCGCCAGGCGATAGGCCTCCTTCACCTGCCCGAGGATCTGCGGCTCCCCCATGATGAGGGAATCAAGACTCGCGGCGACCCGGAAGAGATGGCGGATGGCGGCGCTGTCGCGATATACATACAGGCATCTGGCCATATCTTCTTCCCCGAGGTTTCCGTGGCGGAAGATCAGGGCCTTGAGTCTTTCTTCCGTGTCCGTGCGCTCCTCCCGGGTCCTGGCCAGGATCTCCACCCGGTTGCAGGTCGAGAGATAGAGGGCCTCTCCGACTCCGGGGATCGCCTTAATCTCTTCCAGGGGATTAAAACCCTCGGTGCAGGCGATACTCAGGCGTTCCCGGATTTCCACGGGGGCCGTCTTGTGATTCATGCCGATGAGGATCAGATTCATTGCTCAATAAAACCGATGGATGGTCGTGAAAAAAGACTTCTCGACGAGGAGGGCGGCGAGGAGAAGCACAAAGGCGGCAACGGAAAGCAGGGCCGTCTTATGGCCCTTCCAGCCGATGGCGAGGCGCTGGTGGAGAAGAACGGCGTAAATGAGCCATGCCGCCAGGGTCCAGATCTGTTTGGGGTCCCACTGCCAGTGGCTTCCCCAGACGGTCCGGGCCCAGATCGACCCGGCAAGAACCCCCAGGGTCAACAGGGGAACCCCCCAGAGCAGGCAGAAATGATTGATCCGGTCGAGATCCTGGAGGGAGGGAAATAATTTCATGAACATGCTCGATTTCCGACGTTTTATGAGTCCGTCCTGAAGCATGTAGACGAGGCCGGCGAGGGAGGCGACGGTAAACAGGGCCTCGCCGATAACGGAAAGCATGGCGTGGATGGTGACGAGGCCGCCCTTCAGGACCTCCGGAACGTTTAGGGGGCCGCCGATGCCGATGGAGGAGATGATCATGAGGAGAAAAACCACGGGGGAGACAAAGGCCCCCAGGACCCTGGTCTTTGTCCGCAGTTGAAAGGCCAGATAGACGCCGGCCATAACCCAGGCAAAGAAGGAAAGAATGTCGTGGATGCGGAGGAAGGGGTTGTAGCCCTTGCCCAGCCAGGCGCCGAGGAAGAACAGGGTGTGAAGGCCGAAGGCCCCCGTCAATATCCAGGTGGCCGCCCGGGCGGGGGAGACGCGGCGGATCAGGAGCGCAAAAATGTAGGTCAGGGTGCTGATGAGGTAGGCGAGGAGGGCCCCCCTGAAAAAAAGCACATCAAGCAGCATATCGATGTCCATCGTTACTCAATCCCTTTGGTCGCCCTGTTTTTGAAAGCGGTCAGATCTATTTCCTGGGCCGTCAGGTCGCGGATAGTTTGCTCGGCCTCTTGCCAGCGTCCGGCATTAATATGCCCGTGGAGCGGAGAATTTACCAGGGCGGTAAAAATATCCCGATTATCGTCGGCAGGGCGGCCGGCGGCGATGATCTTTTCCCGCAACCATCCCAGCAATTCAAGATAGCCTTCGTAGTCCGGACCGAACCGTTCAGACAGCTCCTCGCGGAGCTTCCTGGCCAGGGCCGGGCTTTTGCCTTCCGTCGAAACGGCGATGGAAAGGCTTCCCCGGCTTACCAGGGACGGGAGAATAAAGTCGCAGCGCCCCGGATCGTCAACGATATTGACCATGACGCCCCGGGCACGGCAATCGGCGGCGATCCGGTCATTAACCTCTTCCCGGTCCGTGGCGCCGATAACCAGAAAAATTCCGGCGAGATATTGCTGATCGTAGTTGTCATCCACATGGCTAAGTTTACCCTGTGCTACCATATCCATGAGGGTTGTCGTGAGTTTTCTCGAAACGACGGTAACAACGGCACCGCATTCAAGGAGACGGAGAATCTTTCTCTCGGCGACGTCGCCGCCCCCGACGACGACGCACCGTTTTTCTCTGATATCCAGACAGACCGGGTAATATTTCACAATCTTTCCCACTTTCCTATGGATCGGACCGATACGCTATCACGACAAGTCGAATATTTCAAGTTGGTTGAAATATTTTAAAAAAAAGGATATGTTGACACATCAAGGGGAGAAAGGATGCAACGGGCAAGTCATGGTGCAGCAAAAAGAAAAATGGTTGAAAATTGAAATAGTTTTACACCCGGATCTAAGCGATGCCTTGTCCAACTTCCTTATGGAGATTGGCGCCCAGGGGGTTTCCCAGGAACGGGGGGAGTTGCAGGATGGGAACGGGTTTCAGGAAGACATTCTCCCGGAAACCATGAAGGCCTACTTCCCCCATGACGTCCGGGTGGACAAGCGTATAGAAGCCCTTCAAAGCTATATTAATGAACTCATGGAGTTATTCCCCGACCTTCCCAGGCCGGAGTGGCATACCGAGTATATTGTGGACGCCGATTGGGGGGAGGCGTGGAAGAAATACTTCAAACCCCTGCGGGTCACAAAAAATATCATTATCAAGCCGACTTGGGAGCGCTACAGCCCCGGCGGACACGACATCATCATTGAGATTGATCCCGGCATGGCCTTCGGCACGGGTCAGCATCCCTCAACCCGCATGTGCCTTCAGGCCATGGAAGACCTCATCCTGCAGGACCGGACGGCCCGGAGCTGGCGGGTTATGGATGTAGGGGCGGGCACGGGCATTTTAGGGATTGCCGCCGCCAAGTTAGGGGCCGGGAAGGTTGTCTGTGTCGAAATAGACAAACAGGCGGCCGAGATTGCCGGGGAGAATATCCGTACGAACGGCGTCGAGGACAAGGTTGACGTTGTCCACCAGGATGTGACGACGATTCATGAAACCTTTGACCTAATCGTTGCCAATCTTACGGCGAAAATGCTCATCAAGCTCCGGCCCCAGCTCATCTCGCTGCTCAAGAGGGGAGGGGTTGTCGTTATGTCCGGCATCATCGAGCAGAACCGGGAGGATATGGAGCATCACTTCTTTACGGAGCCCTTTGTAGTCCAACGGACGATCACGGAGAAAGAGTGGCTCTGTTATGTCCTTACCAAAGAAGGCTACCGGTAGTGACGACGCCCCGCATTTTTTCGCCCCAGCCTTTGCATGAACAGCAACTCTATAGCCTCGGGGATGATCATCAGCACTATTTGAGGCATGTCCTGCGCATCAGGATCGGCGACGCCATTACCCTTTTCGATGGGTCGGGAAGCGACTATCGGGGAGTCGTCGAGCGGCTGGATGCCCGGGAACTGGCGGTACGGATCATCGATCGCGCCGCCATGGCCGGTAAAACCTGCCGGCTGACCCTGGCCCAGGCCCTTCCCAAGGGGGCCAAGATGGATGACATCGTGGAGAAGGCGACGGAATTGGGGGTGGATAGAATTATCCCCTTTCTTTCATCCCGATCGGTGCCGAAATGGTCCGTCGAGAAAGCGGCCGACCGGGTCGGCCGTTGGCAAAAGATTGCCATGGAAGCGGCCAGGAGATGTCGGCGGCCCGATATTCCCCCTATAGCGGACGTCGTCTCTTACGAAGATATGCTCAGGATGGCACCGCAGAGTATTGCGGCGTCTTCCCCGCTGCGAGCTGAATCAGAGCCCGCCGCGAAGCATCCCGCCCTGGCCGGCGTAAGGGATGGCGACTGCTGTAAGATCATCTTCTGGGAGGAAGAAGGCCGGAGCGTTAAAGCGATCCTTCATGATGCAAACAGTCGGCAGGCCGACCATTTTTTCCTGGTTGTCGGTCCGGAAGGAGGATTTTCCCGGGCAGAGATCGACAGCGCCCGCGAACGGGGTTTCGCCGTTGCCAGCCTGGGGGCTCAAGTCCTGCGGGTGGAAACGGCATCATTGGTGGTTCTTGCCATCCTGCAATATGAAATGGGGATCTTTTCCGAGGTGAAAACTTGAATAATCGCTATGGCGGATTCTGGCGGCGGGTTCTGGCCTTCCTCATCGATCAGATTATTTTGTACGGCATCTACCTGGTCTTTTTCCTGGTAGGGCTGCTGTCTTATGCGTGCGGTCATCTGACGCACGGCGAGCTGTTCCCGTACGGAGCGGCGCCGGATATGGGTTCCTGGTTCATGACCCTATACTGGGGCGCCGTTGTCATCGTGTCCGCCCTTTATTTCACCTGTTTTGTGGCGGTCGCGGGACAAACGCCCGGGAAAATGATTCTTCATTTGAAAGTCCTGCCCGTAGATGATGGCATTATGACCTTCGGCACGGCCTTTTTGCGATGGGTGGGATATATCGTCTCCAGTTTTTTCTTCTATCTCGGTTTTGTCTGGATTGCTTTTGATCCCCGCAAGCAGGGGTGGCATGACAAGATCGCCGGAACCGTGGTGGTGCGCGAGGGTAGAGACGCCGTGCGCCTGTAGATCCCCCCTGGAAATAGAAAAATACCTTGACAAATGCAAAGAGATTTAATAGGTGTCCTAATCTATCCGCGGGCCGGTAGCTCAGTCGGTAGAGCATCGGACTGAAAATCCGAGTGTCGGCAGTTCAATTCTGCCCTGGCCCACCATTTGGAAAATCAAGGGGTTAACCAATTCAAGGTTAGCCCCTTTTCCTTTTGTGTCCATATAGGCGTCCATGCGCCGTGATTAGCGATGATCTTTTGAATGATCAGTATTGTTTATCAAGCAGCATTAGTTTTTACAGGAGAAAAGGAACCAGAACATGACAGTTTCAGAATGGCTGGATAAAAAAGAAGCCGAGGGTGTCGATGTTTCGCATATTGTCCTGCCTGATGAGTTGGCCAATGATCAGGATCCAGACGAAACCATCTTTTACAAGGAAATCAGGGAATGCAGTATTCTCTGCCCCGATGACCATCCCTTTTCTACCGTCGAGCAATTCGGGAATTGGTATTATTGCCGAGGCCGTGACAAAGAGAAGGGGCCACATACGACACAGCCACAGTGGTGGATGTTCACAAAGGATAAGGACTTGGCAATCAAAACGGCCGAGTCCCACATAGAAAAAAGCTGACCCCCCTTGAAAAAACTAAAGGCGGTGTTTATTCAACAACCGCCCTTAATTTTGAGAGAGGCAGGGTTCCAACATCATCCGTTAAGGCTACCTCTCTCGTAAATAAAGAATCGTTATCGTGGCAGCTTAAAAAATGACGTTGTCAATGATGGTCGATTCATAACACTCGGTTTCCTGTTTCCCCGGAACTTTCTCAGCCTTGTTATGCAGTTTCTTTGCCTCTGTCTTTTTCATCTGCTTATCTCCTCTCCCTTAAGTTAAGAATCTCTGTTTTATTTTCCTGTCCTGACCTACCTGGTTTCAAACGGGGTGCACATGGGGTCCAACCAGGTCTTGCCAGCTTTCTTTACAAATCTTTCGTCTTTTTTGGCTCCTGTCTTCTTCATGGTCGTTTCTCCTCTCTCTTCTGATACGGTTTATAATCCTTTGAGACCTGCCATATGGTGAAGGCTGGTCCTGTTTCTCTCTATTGTTTTCTTTGGTCCTGGTTTCACCTCTTCGCCATCTGCCAGCCAAGGCATCCAACACATCCAAGCAGGGGAAAGGCACCAAACATTAATCGGGTTCCCAAGAATGTCCCTTTTAGGACTGAATTCGATTCTCTGGGTGCCGATGGTTGTCATGGTCTTTAGCTTCCTTTCTCTTTCTTTCGGCCCTAAGATAATCTCGCAAGCAATTTTTAACAATCAGGGGAATGATGAATGTGAGATGAGAAAAGGGCGTTTATCCGGATCAGGATATTTGCTCTTGGAGATCAGGTTTTGTCCGATGGTGTGGGGAATGACTGCTAAAATCCGGTGATCGAAGGCATCAAAAACCTGGTTGGCTAAGAATCATTCTAAAAAGCTTCAGGACATGGAATAACGGATTCTGTAAAGTCTGTGTCCCTTTAAAAAGCCCTCTGACTAAACCGGAACGTCAGGGGGCTTTTTGCTTGAAGGTGGGAGAATTGTTATTTATCAGTTCCTCTTGTTCCCACGTCTGAAGGGTTTTCCGGGCAATTCTTCTCTTTCGATAATATCCGTAAACGAAAATGAGTGTTATGACAAACCAGAGAGTGGTGGCGCTGGTGATCAGGGGTATCCAGGAAACTCTCACCTCCATGTAATCAAGCCATTCTTTTTCGAGGATGAACAGGTGCAGGCCGGTCATTTTTTTTAGTGAGCCTCTAAGATTACCATCAGCGGCATAATCCCTGATGAATTGGTGAAACGCCTTCCTGCCAAATTTATTGATGAGAAAAGATACGAACATGAAGCTTTCCGCATAGGCGAGTTCCGCTTCATCAGGATCACTGGGGAAATTCGCGGTTAGTTTTTCGAGAGGAATCACCCGCTTCGTCAGAAACGCTTTTGTCAGACTGGCCATCCTTATTAAATGCCACTCTGAAGATTCGTACATTGCAAATCCTTCAGAAAGCCAAGCAGGCGCCTCCCGTCCTTCCAATACTTTACCAACCACTATATGGGTAAATTCATGAGTAAACACTTTTTCGTAGTCGAGACGTCCCCCCTTTATGGCCCCTGGAGATCTCAAGATAATCAAGTTACGTTCGGGATAGGCCACTGCCGAGGCCCAGAGGGGAATCGTTTCCTTACCCGGTTGAACCTTTTGGAATTCTTCGATAGACGGCGCCAGGATGATCGTGGTCTTGTCAGGAAAGTCATATCCTATGTCGGAAATAATCCTTTTCCTTATTGTTTCTGATGTAGTGGATATATGTTTGGCCAATTTTTTTTCCGCATCAACATATTTGATAAAGAAATGTTTTGATTCGAGCCGCTGATAAAGCTCTGCAGATGCTGGTTGTTGGCAAAAAATCACAAATAAAGCCAGAATAGCGAATGACAGCAAATATTTGTAAAAGATGTTTTTGGGGAAATCAGTGGTCATAAACATCATGATCTGCATAGTAATATTAATTTCTGCTCGTCTTAGGCGGTTAAACCCGAAACAAGGAAATACCGGAAAGACGAGCAATAAACAAGAATTTTATCAAATCAGAAAGGGCAATAAAAACTCATAAGGATCGGATAAGTCTTGTAAGGATTCAAAGGGGCGGCAATGATTGTATTGTTTATACCTTACGGAATATATGAAAAGGAGCAGCGGACTAAAACTCCTCTGTAGGGGTGTGATAAAATTGTAATAAACACAGAGGGAGAGCAGAGGAACAGATAGAATAGGTGGGAATGGATGGAATTGAATATTTGTCTATTTCTAAGTAGTTACGGGAAATCAGACCTTAGATCAAGGGGTTAAAGTTAAGTGTTTTTCAGCTTGCATAGAACTGAAAATCCGAGTATCGGCAGTTCAATTCTGCCCTGGCCCACCATTTAAAATCAAGGAGTTACGAGACGCAAAATCGGCTTGTAACCTTTTTTTTGTGCCGACTGTGATAAAATTGTGATTTTTGAGGGATCAAATCCGTCCATAACTTCTATTGACGGCCTCAAACTCTCCGGATTGTGATGAGCATACCGCATCACCATGGCCCCTGTCTTCCACCGTCCCAACCGTTGAACTTCACAGATCCCAACATCGCTTTGAACAAGGCGAGTGGCAAAGGTGTGGCGCAGATCGTGAAAACGGAAATCTTCGATTCCCGCTCTTGCCAAGGCTTCCTTGAAAGCCCTAAACAGATTCCGGTTCAAAGATCCTGCTTCCGGCCTGAGACGGAAAGACCAAATCACAATCAGGGGTCTTTGTCCGCTTTGATGCCGCTTGCAGAGCACCGTAAATGCGCTCATATTCAAAGGCAGGGTATCCACACCCCCATTTTTCTGCTCTGTGATCATGATGGTCCTTCTTTCCATATCGACACGAGACCACTTTAAATCAAGTAATTCGCTCATCCTAAGGCCGGTATTGATGTCAAAGACGATGAAAAAGCGGCGTATAGAATAGTTCCTCATGAATTATGCTAAAAAATGCCTTCTTGACTGGTGAATAGACCAAAAAGTAAGCTGATTTATCAAAAAGACTGTAACCATACCAACTCTCTTTCCCAAACGTATCAAACGTACCCGTTTTTCA
>Ga0074199_1001768_pt1 | contig 16318 bp, 16 predicted proteins | sample EPASupsiteSAE347_FD_64528 | JGI IMG/M metagenome (GOLD analysis project Ga0074199, IMG submission 64528) | Bioremediated contaminated groundwater from EPA Superfund site, New Mexico - Sample SAE3-47 | ecosystem: Environmental > Aquatic > Deep subsurface > Groundwater > Contaminated ...
GCTCACCAAGCTTGGCGAGTTGCGAGCTTGGCGGGGACGCAACCCCGCCCTACCGTTCAAGGTGTCCCGCCTTATGTGGGTAGCCTTTTTTTCGATTCCCGAGATCCGCTCTGGACTTTGCTCCGGTTAGTATGCATAAGAAATAGCAGGCAAAATGTCCTGGGAGGCCCTTTGAAATATCTCCCTCGGGACATGCATTCCGTAGAGATTCTAGACCCTAACTTACCGAAAGTTATAAGAAAGAGCAAAAACACAAAATCCGCTAGAATCAGAGATCTTCCTTCGCAGAGGGATATCTCCTGTTAGGTCTCCCTCCCGGGCACCCATTCGATACGTGTTGACCCTCCATTGCTGGATGGGTAGTATAGGGGGAAAAGCGAGGTGAAATATGCAAGATTACAGAGTTGAAACAAGAGTATCGAGTGATGGATCACTCATCATAAAAGGTCTGCCCTTCCAGGCTGGAGACGAAGTAGAGGTCATTATCCGGAGCCATAAACATGAAGAGAGAAAAGGCTCATGCTATCCTCTTCGTGGAAAGCCCATCCGATACACTGATCCATTTGGCAGTGTTGCCGAAGAGGACTGGGAAGCTGTAAGATGATAATCCTTGATACGCACATATGGGTTTGGTGGGTACATGGGGATGAGCGGGTCACCAGCACGCAGGCAGAGATCATTAAGGCCACCGAAACAGGCATCATAGGTGTGAGTGCAATCTCAGCCTGGGAGATAGCAAAGCTCGTGGAATACAACCGACTGGAGTTGTCCTGCCCGCTGTACGAGTGGTTTCATGAGGCTCTGAGCTATCCTGGCATTCGCTTGATCGATCTCACACCAGAGATTGCCATAGAATCCACCAAGCTCCCAGGCGGGTTCCACCGTGATCCGGCTGATCAAATCATAGTAGCAACTGCAAGGCTCTACGATTCTCCGCTTATCACTTCCGATAGCAAGATTCTGAAATACCCCTATGTCAAGACTGTAGCATAGGGTAGAGATTCAGTTTCTATCAAGATTATAGGGACCTAACAAAGGCATGCACGCGGACACGCAACCACGCGGGGCATGTCTTCCGCGCTCTCTCAGAGCCCTGTAGCCGCGTGGTTGCGTGCCGATGATGCCCGGCGTTAGGTACGCAGAGATCGACCTCCGCAAAGAGCTTGAAGCGTGGCCTATAGTATAAGCTAATGCCTGATGAAGCTTTCGAAGAAAGGAGTCAGTATGTCAAAAAGAGAAGCCAGATTATTCTCCTTATTGACGGCACTATTGCTCTCATTACTTTGCGCTATTCCGGTACATTCGGGAGGTGAAGCCCCGAAACCTGCTCTCTTCGGATCGGAGGATAAAGGCTACCCTTTCTGGTGCTATGCAGGAAAAACCGGAATAGGCACATCTTATGAGCAGTATTTCGACACAACCTACGATGACAGAGGTCCAACAGGAACCATTTCTAAAGTTAGGGTGTCCAAAAAGGCCCAAAATCAGTCAAATTCGTTACCCGGTTTTTGGCCCCCGGAAAATTGGCCAAAACGCGGATGTGGCGGCCATTCAGCGGAGACTGCCGAGCCCAAAAACCGGGGAACGCTCCAGGGCTATTTTGGACGCCCTATTCTAAAGTCTGGTTTACTATTGCCCAGGGCATTATCACTGAAACTTCATTTGGGCTTATCCATGAGACTCAATTAAGAAATCTCCAGTTCATCATAACAGGGAATGGATTTGTTTGTAGATGATGAAAGAACCGACACATGCAGTAAAGTTGATTATCTCCATACAGACAATGACGGAAGGCCTGAGACAGTCCGCCTAAGATCATCGGCAGGTACATAAGCCAATCACGCGGTCCGACGGAGTACTTCTGCAAGAGGCACAGCACACCTAGTATAGCGATGTCGACCAGTACAACAATCCAAACAAGTCGCCGCATAAATCGCCACCATTTCGGGTTGTGCGCAAACCAAAATTCGCCCTCGAATGGTGCCGGTCCCTTCCCTCCAGTCAAAGACACAACCGGTCGATCCATTTGTTGTCCATTCCGTTCCCCAAACACGCTGGAACCGTGAGGATCGTCGAAAATCTACTATGAGAAATATGGCTGTAGTAAGTACTCAAAAAAACTTCCTTATGTTTTGACATGCTTTATCGATCTCCAATGCGTATTCTTTCTGGCAAGGTTCACCAAATCCGCCCAGTCCGATGCAGTGCCGGCCATGCTGCGATGAATGGGATAGGCTACTGCTCTGCCTAGATAAATAACGATCATTGTGTCGGTCTGATCTGTTGCCGTGACGTCTCTCCATTTGATTACGGCGCCGCCTGGTTTCAACTGTATTCCATTTGGTGTTACCTCACATAAGAGATGTCTTCCAAAAAAGGAGAGAAACCTGGGCCACCACAAACTCCACCAAAAACCTCGTGGTGTGAAAATCAATATGGGTATGACGGGTATGAGTACGGCGATGAGCAACACGAAAATTCCAAATATCACGCCGGCTGGCGCGTCCGCTGTCAACAGAATGATTATTGCAAATGGAGCGATAGCGAGCCCCACGAAGCAATGCACGAGCTCGAATCTTATACGGTGCTTGCAGTAAATATTCCGGAGCTCCTTCTCCACTTGCGTTGTGATCTCTCCTGAGAACTGCATGGGCTCACGTGCCTCTCTGATTGATTAATGTATCAACATCCTTGGTGACCCGCTGGCTACGAGGGGCACAGGTCGCTTTTCTTTGAGGTGTCGGCGGACATGGGATTATAGCTTGTTTGTCAAAATTCGGACCACGCGGGCAAAACTCGGCAAAGGACTGAGTGCAGACGGATTCAGCACGCCGAGCACTTCAAAAGAGCGCTTTCCCTTGGCGTAGGCTTTTGAGCAGAGACGGGTCGCGTGGGCAAGCCGGTCGTGCACCTGGTGCCGGTTTCGGCTCTCCAAATTGTTCAATGGAGGCAGCGCGCTTTCTTGGAGCTTATGGCCATAATGCTCCCGCAGAGATACTCTGTCCGCCACTATCCAAGTTTCCATGCAGGTTGTCATTAAAAGAACTTGCTCATCCAACGCCCCGGAGGGTTTTTCCCATCCGTCACGAATTTTGAGGTGATCCCAAGTCTTTTCAATATCGTCTACCGGTTTTTCGCTGTCCACAAGCATTGCAACATAGTTCCCGGCTCGGCAGGTCACATGGGCGGTCTTGAAGTCATCGAAGGCTGCCCCGCGGCCTCCACAGGCGCTTAAGCGGGGCATTTTCCCCAAAAAGCCCACCTTCTCGAGCAACTTCCGAAAACCTTCACGGCAGCGGATTTGATCCTCTTTGGATTCACCGCCTTCAATATAAAGATGTGCCCTCACCAGCGGGTTCCTCCGATCTGTCCTTTGATCCAAAGCTGGCCCAATCGATATTTCTTCAGCCATTCGCTGAGATCTTCGGACTTCAAACGCTCCATGGTGGTTTTCCCCTGCGTCTTCGAGCACACCACCACCGTTTCGGGCGTCTCCGTCATTGTATCCACCAGAATGTCCGAGTGGGTGGTGACGATTAGTTGTGTGCGATTCGAAGCTGCCCTCAATAGATCCGCCACTTTTGGCAGGATGTCGGGATGCAGGCCAAGCTCGGGCTCCTCGATGCAGATGATCGGTGGTGGCTCTGGATCGCAGAGAATCGCCAGAAGGCAGAGGAACCGCAGGGTTCCGTCCGACAGGCGAGTGGCGGGAACGACAAAGTCTCCCTCAGTAAAAAAAACCTGCACTGTGCCACCTTCGACAAAAACGTCAAAGTCGTTGATTCCGTCGTAGAGATCCTTCAAGCCGGCAAGGATAGCCTTTTTGGCGACCGGGAAGCGCGTTTTCAATCGATTCAGGAAAAGGCCAAGATTCGAGAAATCCTCTTCCAATACATCGTTTCGCATGTCTGCTTTTTGCGGTTCGCGAAATACAGCGTGGCGCCCGAATGCCCATTCCCGGTAGATGCGAATCTTCTCGTAGTTATGCGCCAGCCAACCCAGCTCAGGATAAGCTTCCGGATCGCGCCGCTGTGCGAGAATTGACCGGTCGGGCTCAATGGTGTCTTTTGCCAGGCGCCTTTGCCCCTCCTTCCCCACATTGACAGTAGGCTGGCCATGTTGATACCGATAGTAGAAGCAAACATCGACTTCATTGGAATTCCCGGGCTCCATGTCCTCCACACTTTCGTCATCCAACGAAAATGCCTGCCCCACCGTATGGAATGCCACCGAATGACGCAACGGCTTAAACCCGTTCAGATAGCTCACCACCCATTCAACCTTAGCAACAGCCTTTGGATCGCCCTTCCAGATCCATTCCGCCACACCACCGCCTTTCCGTGTCACCTCTCGAAACTCCTTCGGGGCAGAGCGCATCAGGCTTATGGCTTCAATTAGATTAGATTTGCCACTTCCATTGGGGCCGACGAACAAGTTGAGTGCTTGAAGATCGATGCCCACATTGTCCGGGCCGAAAGAAAGGAAATTTTTCGGGGCAAGATGGTGAATCAAGAAAGGGCCGGCTGCACCAGGCATGGTTCGAAGTCTCCTTAGTTTCATCAATAATTCCGGTGTCGTCGAGCTGTTCGTGATGGCTTTTGCCCGATGAATTGTATTTCTCCCGCGACCTGTTCCGAGGGGGAGCAAATCGCACTTTTTCCGATTCGTTCGTCCAATTTGTTGTTCGGCACTCTTTTTGCCCTATCATTCAGCCGGTATGATTTGTTATCATAAGTGCTCGTAGACTTGCAATAAATCTATTAAGGAGGCAGGACAATGAAGAGAATGGTATTGGCGGTGTTGTTTCTGGGGGTAAGCGTGGTTTTGGCGGCCTCACCGGTATCATGGGCGCAAGAAGGCCTGAAAGTGGGGATTATTCTTCCCCTTACGGGTGAGAAGGCAAAATTCGGGGAAATCGAGAAGAAGTCTTTTGAAATGGCCCTGGATGAAATCAACGGAGCGGGAGGGGTGAACGGACAGAAGATCGAGCCCATTTTCGAAGATGACACGGGACGCCCCGATGTGGCCCGCTCCGCGGCGGAAAAGCTCATCACGCGGGATAAAGTGCTCATCCTCGGTGGGGGCTACGGCAGCTCGGAAACCTTCGCCATTGCAGGCGTGGCCCAGGAAAACCGGCTTCCTTTCCTCGTGAATACCGGTTCCGACAACAAGATTACCAACCAGGGATGGGATTACATATTCCGCCTCAATCCTCCCGTAAGCGACTATCCCAAGGGTCTCGAATCGTTCCTCTCGGAAGTGGTAAAACCTAAGACGGCGGTCATTCTTTACGAAAATACGAACTTCGGCACGTCCGGCTCGAAGGAATTCAAGGAGATCTGTGAAAGGCTCGGGATAAAGCTGGTCATGTCCGAAGGATACCAGAGCGGCGGCGTGGACTTCAAGCCGCTCCTGATCAAAGTCAAGCAGGCCAATCCGGATCTCGTTTACATGATTTCCTACCTGATGGATGCATCGATGCTGATGCGCCAGTCCATGGAGCTCAAGCTGACCCCAAAACTGTTTGTGGGCGGGGCTGCGGGCTTCACTCTGCCTGAATTCCAGACCAACAGCGGCAAGGCTTCCGAGTTGGTCTACTCGGCGACCCTCTGGTATCAAACCCTTCCTTACCCGGGAGCCAGGGAATACTACGACAAATTCGTCAAGAAATTCAGTATGGATACGGAATATCACGGGGCGGAAGCCTATGCCGCCGCCTATGTGATTGCGGACACCCTCAAGCGCTCCAAATCCACGAAGCCGGAAGACGTGCGCGAGGCCTTGGCGGCTACCGATATGATGACGGCCTTCGGCCCGGTCAAATTCATCTCCTACGACAAGATGAGCAACCAAAACAAGCTCCCCACTTATTTGGTCCAATGGATCGACGGGAAGCTCGAGCTGGTCTGGCCGAAGGAAATCGCAACGAAGCCCTTCGTCTACCCAATCCAGTGGGAAGGAAAGAATTGAGATAGTGAGGGATTGAGGGATTGAGGGATTGAGGGATTCGGAAAGCTCCGCATTCCTTGGTTCCTCAATTCTTGCTACCTGTTTCGACAACATTGCTCCCTTACCAGGGAAAGGCCGACATATCATGGAAGTTTTCGTGCAAACACTTGTGGCGGGGATTCTGATCGGAGGCATCTATGCTCTGATAGGGCTCGGCATGACCCTCATCATGGGCGTGATGCGTATCATCAACCTGGCTCACGGCCAGTTTATGATGATTGCCATGTATATTACCTTCGTCCTCTTTCGCTTCGTACACCTGGACCCCTATTTTTCCTTGCTGGTGGTCATGCCGGTGCTCTTCCTGCTTGGTGTCGTGATCCAGAAGTACCTGTTGAATCCCTTGCTGAAGATTGAATCCATCCTCCCCCAAAATCAGGTGCTCATGACGGTGGGAGTCGCCATCGTTTTGACGGAAATCATGCGCTTCATTTTCCATTCCGACTACAAGTCCGTCCAAACGGTCTATAGCTCCGCGGCGTTTTATATCAGCGGGATCTCTTTCAATCTGCCAATGTTCATCGCTTTCGGAATTGCGGTCCTGTTGACGGCGGCACTTTTCTTTTTCCTCCTCAAGACAGACAGCGGCAAATCCGTCCGGGCCACGGCTCAGAACAAGGAGGCAGCCCTTCTGATGGGCATCAACGCGGAATGGATCACGATGCTCACCTACGGGCTGGGCGCGGCGCTCGCCGCTGGGGCGGGGGCGCTCCTGCTGCCCATCTACTACCTGTTCCCCGACGTCGGCAGCCCGTTCACCCTGAAGGCTTTCATCATCACGATCCTGGGCGGCATGGGAAGTACGGTGGGCGCCATTGTCGGGGGAGTCGTTCTGGGAGTGGCCGAATCGCTGGGAGCCACATACATCTCCATGGCCTTGAAGGATGCTTTCGGCCTGGTGATTTTCCTCCTGGTGCTCGTTTTCCTGCCGGGCGGTCTGAAGACGCTGACCAAGGTTTAGGACGGGGGATAAGCTCATGAAATCGAATCGTTGGTTTATGTTGGCCGGTATTGCGTGCCTGCTGCTATTTCCTGTGGTTGTCCAGTCCGACTACTTTCGGCATATCTTCATTCTGGCCCTGATGTGGGTGGTGATCGGCTCGTCCTGGAATCTCATCGCCGGATACACGGGCCAGGTTTCCTTCGGGCACGCCATCTTCTTCGGAACCGGTGCCTACACGGCGGGACTGTGTGTCACCAAGCTCCATATTTCGGCCTGGTGGGGAATGCTTCTGGGGGGGCCGGCCGCAGTGATCGTGGGTCTGCTCATCGGCTGTATCTGCTTCCGGTTGCGCGGTCCCTATTTCAATCTGGCTACCCTTGCCATAAGCGAGATCTTTCGCCTGGTGGCCATCACCTGGGTGGATTTCACCGAAGGCATGCAGGGGATACTGATCATCAAGACCTTCAGAACGAAAGTCCCGTACTACTTTCTCGCTCTCTTGCTGGCGGGAGCTTGCGTGTACACCATCTACCGGGTCATTCGGTCCAAATGGGGCTTCTACTTCGTAGCCATCCGGGAAGACCAGGACGCGGCCGAGGCGCTCGGTGTCAGCGCCTTTCGCTACAAAAGCCTCTCTCTCATGCTTAGCTCTTTCTTCACGGGACTGGCCGGAGCCTTCTACATGAACTACATGGGCTTCATCGATCCCGAGGTCGTCTTCTCCCTCTATTTTGTATCCATCATGGCCATCCTGGTTGGAATCATCGGGGGAGTGGGAACTCTGCTGGGACCCGCCGTGGGGGCGTTCATCATGGTGCTGCTGCAAGAAACCTTCCGCAGCTCCTTCTTCGGCCTCTTCCCCCGCTGGGTGAGTGAGGCCCACGCCCTGGCTTTCGGATTGCTCGTTATCTTCGTCATTCGCTTCATGGCCAACGGCATTGTCGGAGACTGGTCGAAGATCCAGCAATTCTGGCCCCCGGGCGGGAAGGGAAAGGGACGGGCTCATGCCTCTAAGCCAAACGACGAGAGCCGATACAATGCCGATACAAACGTCGATATCACCAGCGAGACCGAGTTGCTACGCAGTTGATACATGGTGGATATTGGAGCCGGGAATATGAGCTTTTTCGAAACAAGACACCTTACGAAATGTTTTGGCGGCCTGACGGCTGTCGGCGACCTGAGCTTCGAAGTTCGGGAAGGCGAGATCTTCGGATTGATCGGGCCGAACGGTTCGGGAAAAACGACGGTTTTCAATCTGATCAACGGCTACTATCCCATCACCTCGGGAGATATTCTGTTCGGTCAGAAGCCCCTCGGAGGGCTGCCGACCTGGAAAATCTGCAAGGCGGGCGTTGGAAGAACCTTCCAGGTGGTGAAGCCTCTGCGGCGTATGACGGTCCTGGAGAATGTCATGACCTCGGCTTTCAATCAAACCGGCACCCAGGCCCAGGCGAGACGGAAGGCCATGGAAGTGCTGGAGTTCTGCGAACTTCATCACAAAGTGGACGTCACGGCCAAGTCTCTTACCCTCGGAGATCGCAAGCGACTCGAGATTGCACGAGCCCTCGCCACCGGACCGAAATTGCTCCTGCTGGACGAAACCATGGCGGGCCTGACGCCCCAGGAACAGGCCGAGGGGGTGCAGTTGATTCGCAAGATTCGTGAATCGGGAGTGACCATCATCATAGTCGAGCACATCATGCAGGTGATCATGAGCTTGTGCGACCAGATCCTGTGCATAAGCTACGGCCAGGCGCTCGCCCGGGGGACGCCTTTCGAAGTGGCTAACAATCCTGCCGTGATCGAAGCTTATCTTGGAAAGGAATAGAGCCATGTTGCGTGTGGAAAACGTGGATGCCGGATACGGGGACATTCAGGTACTCTGGGATGTTTCCTTCCATGTCAAGGAAAAGGAATTCGTGGTCCTGGTGGGAGCCAATGGCGCGGGGAAGACAACCATCATGAAGACCATTTCGAGCCTCATCCACCCTACGCGAGGAAAGATCCGCTTCGAGGATCATGATCTGGACAGCCTCCCGCCCTACAAGATAATAGACGTCGGTATTGCCCACGTGCCCGAAGGGCGCCAGCTCTTTCCCGAGATGACAGTCCGTGAGAACCTGGAGCTGGGCGCCCTTGCTCCCCGTGCGAAAGCGAGGCGCAAGGAAAGTATGGAATGGGTTTTGGAGCTCTTCCCCCGGCTTCGGGAGAGACAAAAGCAGATGGCGGGAACTATGTCCGGAGGAGAACAGCAAATGTGCGCCATCGCCCGCGGACTCATGTCCCGCCCCAAAATGGTGCTCTTCGATGAGCCATCCCTGGGACTCTCCCCTCTGCTCACCCAGGAAGTTTTCCGCCTGGCCAAGGCCATCCATGAGGAAGGCCTCACGCTGCTCATGGTGGAGCAGAACGTCAAGCAGACGCTCGCCATTTGCGATAGGGCATACGTTCTTGAAAACGGGAGGATCGTCATGGAAGGTAAGGGAAGGGACTTGCTCGAAAACGATGAAGTGAAGCGGGCTTTTCTTGGTCTATGAGCCTGTTCGGGTAAGAACGGAATCTTGCTTTTTAAACACGAAGACACGAAGGTGGATTTTTTGGCACGGTTCAATAACGGTACTTTTCGGGTAACAAACAAGACGGCGGTTATGTGGGGCAGGCTTTCCAGCCTGCCATTTTCCAGGCTCCGAAATGGCAGGCTGGAAAGCCTGCCCCACATGAACTGTTATCCTGTTTTGAACCATGCCGATTTTTTCCATGCAGTCATTTTTCTCCTCTGTTTTTTTCTTCGTGTGCTTCGTGTCTTCGTGCTCAATAGAGCACAGGCTAGCCGCACAGGAGGTATTGCTCAATGTACAAAGTAACATATGAAGATGACGACATGGTGATTCGCTTCAACAAGGATTTGGTGGAAGGCGAGACACTCTCCAACTTCCTGGGTCACATCAACCTCAAGTCCATACTGAAGAAGAACACCTGTTCCGATGCATCGAAGAGAATGCAGATGCAATGCCGTTTGAGAGATCTTCCCACCGGAGCCGCCCTGCTCCGTGATCCGGCACTGAACAAGGGAACGGCGTTCACGGAGGAAGAGCGGGAGGCGCTGGGGATTCGAGGGCTTCTTCCGCCCCATGTCCAGTCGATGCAAAATCAGATTGCGCGCGTTCTCGAAAATCTTCGCAGGAAGCCCTCGGACCTGGAAAAGTACATCTTTCTCACGAGTCTCCAGGATCGAAACAAGACCCTGTTCTATCGAGTCCTTCTGGACAACATCGAAGAGCTCATGCCCATCGTCTACACTCCGACGGTGGGGCAGGCTTGCCTCGAATACGGTCACATTTTCCGAAGGCCACGAGGCATATTCATTTCGGCAAACGATCGGGGGCGGGTCGCGGATCTTTTGAGCAACTGGCCCTACAAGGCAATCCGCCTCATTGTCGTAACCGACGGCGAGCGCATTCTCGGCCTCGGAGACCTCGGGGCGGACGGAATGGGTATTCCCGTCGGGAAGCTCGCCCTCTACACGGCCTGCGCCGGGATTCATCCGTCCATCAGTCTTCCGGTTACAATCGATGTGGGAACGGAAAACGAAAAGCGCCTGCAAGATCCTCTCTATATCGGGCTGAAACAGCGGCGTGTTCGCGGAGAGCTCTACGACGAGCTGGTGGAGGAGTTCATCGTCGCCACCCAACAGATCTTTCCCGGAGCCCTCGTGCAGTTTGAAGACTTCGGCAACATCAACGCCTTCCGCCTCCTCCAGAGGTATCGCGATGAGCTCTGCTGCTTCAACGACGACATCCAGGGAACGGCATCCGTGGCTCTGGCCGGGCTCTACTCTGCGTTGCGGATGACCGGCGGGCGGCTCAGGGACCAGAAGTTTCTTTTTCTGGGAGCCGGCGAGGCGGGAATCGGTACGGGCGATCTGACGGTTTCTGCGATGGTAGCTGAAGGGCTATCCCTGGAAGAAGCTCGCGGGCGGTGCTGGTACGTGGATTCCAAGGGGCTTGTGGTAAAGAGCCGAACGGGTCTTACCGGGCACAAACTGCATTATGCCCACGATCATGAATTCGTTCCCAACCTTCTCGCGGCGGTCGAAACGATCGAGCCCACGGTGCTCATCGGAGTTTCCGGAAAGCAGGGGATGTTCACCCGGCCGGTGCTGGAAGCCATGGCCAGGCTCAATGAACGGCCCATCGTCTTTTCTCTGTCGAATCCCACGTGCAATACGGAATGCACGGCGGAAGAGGCCTACCAGTGGACTCGAGGGCGGGCGATCTTCGCGAGCGGCAGTCCCTTCGATCCCGTTACGGTGAACGGGCGGACCTTTGTGCCCGCTCAGGGGAACAACGTCTACATCTTTCCGGGCGTCGGTCTGGGCGCTCTGGCGTGCTGGTCCCGACAAGTCACGGATGAAATGTTCTTCGTGGCGGCCAAGACGCTCGCACGGCTGGTATCGCAGGACGATCTGGATCAGGGGCGCGTTTTTCCGCCGCTCACGAAGATTCGGGAAGTCTCCGTAATCATTGCCGCCGCCGTTGCCGAGGTGGCTTATGAGCGGGGGCTTGCGACAAAGCCGAGACCGGAGAATCTGAAGGAATATATTGAATCCCTGATGTATGAGCCGGAATACCAGAGCTACGTTTGAGCCGAAGAGCCTTACGAGAGTTAGGGAGCAAGGGAGTGAGCAGACGCGGATAAACCGAGCGAAACGCAGAGAGCACAGAGGAGCGGAGAGCGCAAAGAAAGAAAAAATGCAAAAAGATAGCAAGATCTCCACGTCCTCTGCTTCTCTGCTCTCTCTGCGTTTTGCTCGGCTCACCCACTCAAAGAACGGATCAAAGCAGGTTAGAATCCGCCGGCTTCCTAACCGTGTGGATGTGAAGATGTTGCTCCGTTTCTTTTCGCAATTGAAATGCGTGGAATGATTGGCATCGAGAAGGCGTTTGCAGGTGTCCTGATTCACGGGAGAGGTGGCGTGCCGATTCTGCGCGTGAAGGGTTGTGGATATGGGCGAAACAAGGTTTCACCGGGCGGATGATGGGGAGAGACTCCGGATAGTTGAGGCAATGAAAGGGGCTTTGAGCCGGCACCATGAGATCCTCTTTGCTTTTCTATACGGGTCCTTTGCTTCTGAAGAGCTTTTCCGCGACATCGATGTCGGCTTGTTTGTGAACGAAAGCGAAGCGGATTTGCTCCGCTCTTTCGCCTATGAGAGCCGTCTGTCGGAGGAGCTTGAAGAAGCCGCTCATTCCGGCTTTTCGGTGGATGTCAGGGTCATCAATGGTGCGCCGATACCCTTTTGTTTCCAGGTGATCAGAGGTGAGCTTCTTTTCTGCGGGAGCGAGGAAGAGCTAACCCGTTTCATGACCTCTGTTTCCCGGCGCTATTTGGATTTCGCTCCTCTCAGAGCGCATTACCTGCTGGAGGCCATGGCGTGAGCGCGCTCAATATTGAAAAGCTGTACGCGAAGTTTCGGGATATCACGGAATCCGTTGCCCGGCTCAAGCAATTTCGTGAGGTGTCGCGCGAGGAATTTCTCCAGGATCAAGACAAATTGGATGTTGCGAGCTTCAGGTTGATCGTCGCGACGGAGGCGGCAATCGATATCTGCTTGCATGTGTCCGCAAAGCTGCTCAGAAAAGTACCGGAAGAATATGCCGCCTGCTTCAAATTGCTCGGCGAGTCCGGCGTAATCGATGGTGATTTGGCTTTGAGGCTCTCGCGAATGGCCAGATTCCGGAATCTCCTGGTCCATCACTACTGGAAGATTGATTATGAGCGGATGTATGAGTTGATCACCGGGACTGACCTTGATGATCTGGCTGAATTCATCGCGCAAATCACTTCGCGAGCCGGCAAAGACAAATGACCCTCTTGCAAGGCTAAGGCTTCCGATTTTCCGAAATTGATTGGCCTTTTCAGCATCGCATCAAAAAACGAGCTCTCGCCTACTCCTCAAGCAGCAACCTGTTCCCAGCGGGCAACCTCAATCTCGAGCTTCCTCGCACGCGCCCGAGTCACCACTTTCTCCAGTTGCTCGGCGACTGCGTCTTCGATCCAATCTTCGCCACATTGAATACAGGTAAGGGCGGGGACGCAACCCCGCCCTACCGTTCAAGGTGTCCCGCCTTATGTGGGTAGCCCCCGAGCCTTAAGGCCGTATCGGCGGTGATTCCCCGTTTTCCCTTCAGTATTGCGGCAATTCTCGTTACGGGCACATGAAGATCCTTTGTCAGCCTGTAAGCAGTGTATTATAGACGCACAGCGTCAATAACGTAAAGTGTTCATGTCAACAGAAATTGCTGTCCTACGCGATCCCTCCGGGATCGACGTATCGAGAATCCTGTCTTCGCGGACGGTGGAGAAGGAATATCGAACGTCCGATGGTCCTTGCAAAGCTATTTCAGACCACGGTATAATCAGTGAGAATCAGGGTGAAGAGTGTCGGTGTGACTCTACCTTCACGCTTTCTCGTATTCATTCCAGAGGATATCAAACGTGCCCAGAGACATACCAGTAGGAAATGGCAGGCTTCTGATATGCTTCGATAGGAGCTACGCACTTCGTGACCTCTATTTTCCTCACGTAGGACAGGAAAACCACATCGGAGGAAGGTTTTGTCGGCTCGGAGCTTGGGTGGAAGGAGCTTTTTCGTGGGTCGGGACGGAATGGAAGCGGGATTTGGTCTATATGCCGGATACCTTGGTGACTCAGGTCAGTCTGTATCACAAGGATATGGAGCTGCTCCTGGTCTGCCGGGACGCGGTGGATTTTCACGAAGATGTCTATGTTCGTGAGATTTCTATCGAAAACATGTCATCGCACGCGAGGGAAATCAGACTCTTCTTTGTGCAGGATTTCGATATCTCGGGGAATAGCGTTGGCGATACGGCGGCTCTGGATCCGATAACGGGAGGCGTAGTCCACTACAAGGGGACGCGGTACTTTCTGGCGAACGGATGCGGGGCGACAAACGGGGGGATCAGCCAGAGCGCCACGGGCCAGAAAGGAATCGAGGGAAAAGAAGGGACCTTCAAGGATGCCGAAGACGGTGTCCTTTCTGGGAATCCCATTGCCCAGGGGTCCGTGGATTCGGTGATCGCTCTCCACATTACGGTCGAAGCGCTCTCCGAGGCGAAGGGATACTACTGGATCGCCGCGGGACAGACCTGGGATGAAGTGCGAAGTCTCGACGCCCTTGTGAAAGAGCGCCGGCCGGAAAATCTCATCAAGCGTACCGCCGACTTCTGGCACATCTGGGCCAACAAGGAAACGCCGCCTATCGAGGAGCTCCCCGAGAAAGTCGCAAACCTCTACCGGCGCAGCCTTCTTGTCTTGAGGACTCAAATAGACTGGCAGGGAGGTATTCTCGCCGGGAACGACTCCGACGTGATCCAGTACAATCGGGACACTTATTCCTACGTGTGGCCCCGCGACGGCGCCCTGGTGGCCAATGCCCTGGATCTTGCGGGCTATTGGGGGCTCGCTCAGGAGTTTTACCGGTTCATTGCCGGATTGTGCGGCAAGGAAGGCTATTTTCTCCACAAGTACAATCCCGACGGAACTCTCGCTTCGTCCTGGCACCCTTGGCTCCAGGACGGTCAGCTTCAGTTGCCCATTCAGGAAGATGAAACCGCCCTGATCATCTGGGCCCTCTGGAATCATTTCGTTCTCTATCGGGATATTGAATTCATAAAGCCTTTCTACAGGAGCCTCATCATAGCCGCCGCGGACTTCATGACGGAATACCGGGACAAGAAGACGGGCTTGCCGGCACCCTCTTACGACCTGTGGGAGGAGCGCCGCGGGATTCTCAGCTACACCGTCGGTACCGTTTTCGGGGGCCTCACGGCGGCTTCTCTATTTTGCAGCATTTTCGGCCAGGACGACAAGGCGGACCGCTACCGGCAGGTCGCCGCGGAAATCCGGGACGCCACCTCCACGTATCTTTGGCGTGAGGACCTGGGACGCTTTTGCAGGATGATCAACTGTGCCCCGGACGGCTCCATTCAGGTCGATGCGGCCTGTGACAGCAGCCTGTGGGGACTCTTCGCCTTCGGACTCTATTCCGTGGACGATCCCCGCATCGCCTCCACCATGGCAGCGCTGAAGGAAGCCCTGTGGGCCAAGACCAGGGTCGGTGGCATGGCACGCTATGAAAACGACTCCTACTACCGGGTGGCCGGGGAAGTTACCGGCAACCCGTGGTTTATTTGCACTCTCTGGTTGGCCGACTACTGGATCGAAAAGGCCGCTAATGAAGAAGAGATCCGCCATGCCGTGGATATCCTGGCCTGGGTGGCCGACCACGCACTTCCCTCGGGGGTGCTCGCCGAGCAGGTCCATCCACTCAAAGGAGAGCCACTGTCGGTTTCACCGCTTACGTGGAGTCATGCCACCTACGTGGCTACGGTCCAGCACGTCCTGCGCCGCCTTCAAAGGATTCGCCTGTGTCCTCAGTGCGGCTTGCCCCTCATGATCCGCGGCCGTCAGGAAGACTGGATAGAGAAAATGTACGGCAAGGCCTGTGATTCCATACGGGGGATTTGCCGCATCCGATAAGGAATGAAGATGTAAACGTAAATCCCTGCAAGCTCGAGATGGAAAGGTGCAAACGTCATGGAAGAAGTCATTCGATGGGAAAAGGAACTGGATAAGGCCCTCCTTCGGTCGAGGGAGGAGGGCGGAAAGCCCGTACTGCTTGATTTCTTCAACCCCGACTGACCGGTGTGTCAACAGATGGATGCGGTTACGTATCCAAACCCTAAGGTGGCTGCCTTTCTGAATGCACATATGATCGTTGTGCGCGTGCCTCATGATGCACAACCGCTCGCAACGAACTTCAAGGTGCACTCGACTCCCACCCTCGTTACACTCGATTCCGAAGGCAAGGAGCATCACCGCCTGCTCGGCTTTCAGCCGCCGGATGGCTTGATCGCCGGACTGCTGCTGGGTATTGGGCGAGTGCATTACGACCGGGAGCGGTTTGCCGAAGCACTGGCTGTGCTGGAAGAGCTGCTGGCCGGTTATCCCGGCAGCGATTCCGTGCCCGAGGCGATTTTCCTTCGAGGAATGAGTCTATACAAAATCCTGCACAACCCCGGCCCCCTCAAGGAAGCTTACGAAAAGCTCCAGACAGGGCATCCATCGAGCGAATGGACCATGCGGGCACGGCGATATCGTCTTCTCTAGATCATCGCGTTGTAAATTCGTCCCTCCCCCTCGTTCCAACGCTCCCACGGGTGGCCCGGGCAACTTGTTGCCCGGGTGCGAAGCACAAGAGGTATTCCTTTCGTGCTTCACCCCCTGGTAGTAAGCTGCTTGAACCACCGGCATTCGCCCGCAACACCCACCGAGTCGTAA
>Ga0074199_1001770_pt1 | contig 16295 bp, 12 predicted proteins | sample EPASupsiteSAE347_FD_64528 | JGI IMG/M metagenome (GOLD analysis project Ga0074199, IMG submission 64528) | Bioremediated contaminated groundwater from EPA Superfund site, New Mexico - Sample SAE3-47 | ecosystem: Environmental > Aquatic > Deep subsurface > Groundwater > Contaminated ...
TTTCGGCAGCAGCTTTTCTGGCTGATTCAAAATCTGTCAGCCACGAGCTATCGGCGACCGCTCCGCCGGCGACCGCCAGGCTCAACAAAACCGCAAATAATATTTTTTGCATTTCCACCCTCCATGTAGTATTGTTTCCCGGAAACACGAAAAACTGTAAATCGGTTTAAAGCCGGAGTCAAATCAATTCATGGAACAGGTGGTAATCATCGGAGGCGGGCCGGCCGGATACACGGCCGCGATTTATTGCGCTCGCGCGGATTTAAAACCGGTGTTGATCGAGGGAATTCAGCCGGGCGGCCAGCTCACGACCACGACCGAGGTTGAAAATTTTCCGGGTTTCCCCAAGGGAATCAACGGCGGGGAGCTGATGGTCCTGATGCGCGAACAGGCCGCGCGTTTCGGCACGCAATTTGTGGCCGACGAAGTGGCGGCGGTGGACTTTAAACGCAGCCCGCTTCTCATGACCCTGGGAAGCGGAACCGGAATAGAATCCAGGGCCGCGATTATCTGCACCGGCGCAAGCGCCAGGTACCTGGGACTGGAATCTGAAAAAAAGCTGATCGGACACGGCGTGTCCGGTTGCGCCACCTGCGACGGCGCCCTTTACCGCAACAAGTCCGTGGCCGTGGTGGGCGGCGGCGACACGGCCATGGAAGACGCCCTTTTCCTGACGCGTTTTGCGTCGCAGGTGACCGTTATTCACCGCCGCGATCAATTCCGCGCATCCAAAGTGATGGCCGAGCGGGTCATGAAACATCCCAAAATCAAAATCATATGGAACAGCGTCGTGGTCGACCTGACGGACGTTTCAAAAATGGACCTGGAAGCCTTAAAAATAAAAAATGTCGTCAGCGGCGAAATCAGCATGTTGCCGGTCGCAGCTTTGTTCGTGGCCATCGGCCACAAACCCAACACGGATATTTTCAAAGACCAGATAGATTTGGATGAAAACGGATATATTGACGCAAATTGCTCCCGCACCGGCATTCCGGGCGTGTTTGCCGCCGGCGACGTTCAGGACCCGCATTACAGGCAGGCTGTTACCGCGGCCGGTTCGGGATGCATGGCGGCTATCGAGGCGGAAAGGTTTTTGGGGAAATGAAAGACTGGACAAAAGAATGGGCCGCCTATAAGCGGCTGGTCGCATATTCCCGTCCATATTGGTTTCGGTTGATTGCCGGAAGCGTTTGCGGCGTGATTTTCGCCGGCTCAACCACCGGAATGCTGCTTACCGCGCGCGATACTTTCCGTAATTTCTTTCAGCACGCCTCATTATATCAGGTTGTTCTGATCGCCGCTCTTCTGCCGGTACTGGCGCTGGCCCGCAGCATCGGCCAGTTCTTGAGCGATTATTTCATTCAGTGGGTGGGCAACCGCGTGGTGATGGATTTGCGCATTCAAACCTTTATTCATCTTCAGGAATTGTCGGTGCGCTTCTTTACCAAAAGTAAAACTGGCGAATTGATGTCCCGCACCATCAATGATTCCATGATGGTGGAAAGGGCCGTTTCCGTGGTTCTGGGAGACTTGGTGAAGGAACCTTTCGTTTTCATCGGCGCGGTCGGATTTCTGCTCTGGATCGACCCCTTGCTTGCCTTTGCCAGCCTTGTTTTATTTCCGATCTGCCTTGTGCCGATCATCCTTTTCGGCAGACGCGTGCGGCGCTACGCCAGACACGGACAGGAAAGACTGGCCGCCCTGGTTTCCATCATGCAGGAAACTCTGGTCGGCATCCGCATCGTCAAGGCGTTCGGCATGGAGCGTTACGAAATAGAAAGATTTACCGAGCAATGCCGTGTTTTTTTTAACCGCATCATGCGGGTGACCCGCGACAAGGCCATCATCGAACCCATGATCGTATTTATTTCGTTTGTGGGGCTGGCGCTTGTTCTGGTTTATGCCTGCTGGACGAAAATGCCGGCTGAAGATCTGATAACATTTGCTTTCGCCATGATCGCCCTTTATGAGCCGGTCAAAAAACTGAGCAAGGTGCATCTCAACATCCAGCAGACCTCGGCCTCGGCCGACCGCATTTTTGAGATTCTCGACACGCCCGTCCTGATCCGTAACGCGCCGAACGCGCTTGAATTGGATGGAGCGCTCACAACCATTTGTTTTGACAATATCGGTTTCGCCTACGACAGGCATCCGGTGCTGAAAGACATCAATTTGAGCGTGAACGCCGGAGAAAAGATCGCGATTGTGGGCGGCTCAGGGGCGGGCAAGTCCTCGCTGGTAAACCTGATTCCCAGGTTTTACGATGTAACCAAGGGCGCCCTGAAAATAAACGGGGTCGACATTCGCAGTTTCACGCTTCAATCCCTGCGTTCCAGAATCGGGCTGGTCAGCCAGGAAACGATTCTTTTCAATGACACGGTCGCGGCCAATATCGCCTACGGCCACGCCGAGGCTTCCCGGTCGGCCATCGAAGAAGCAGCGCATAGGGCCCACGCCCACGAATTTGTCAAGGACATGCCTGAAGGTTATGGCACAATCATCGGCGAACGCGGGCTGCGCCTTTCGGGCGGACAATGCCAGCGTCTGGCCATTGCCCGGGCCATTTTGCGCAATCCGCCCATTCTGATTCTTGACGAGGCCACCAGCGCTTTGGACACCGAGTCGGAAAGGCTGGTTCAGGCCGCCTTGGACGATCTTGTGACGGGGCGCACCGTGTTCGCCATTGCCCACCGCCTTTCCACGATCATGCATTGCGACAAGATTATTGTTCTGGATAACGGACAAATCGTGGAATCCGGCACTCACGCCCAACTGCTGGAGTTAAACGGCATCTACCGCCGGCTCTATGATCTGCAGTTTGCGAATATTCGGGAGGAAGGTTAGGGGGCACGGCGTCGCCCTTCAGTGGCGGAAGCACGGAAATGATGAATCTGTTGGGCTGGAATGATTTTTTGTCCAGCTGGCGGCTTTATGGAGGGCGAGCCTGTGGCGAGCCGTTATCTTCAACGCTGCCGCCGATAGCGTGCGAGCACGTCATGCACGTAGCGTTTGGTGGAGGGGTAGGTAATGCCATTCCAGAATCTGTTGGCGTCATTTCCGTCATCAGCCGCCCAGCGCACGGCATTGGACCTTCCGGCGTTGTATTCGGCGAGCGCATAGGGCATGGGATTCGGCTTGGCCGCCCAGTAGGCAATCGAGCGCTTCAGATACCATGTTCCGGCCTGAATGTTCGTCCGTGGATCGAATAATTCGCCCGCCAGAATTCTGCCGGCGCCCGTTGCCTCGGCCCATTCGCCGGCCGCTCTGGGCGTCACTTGCATAAGCCCGATTTCTCCGTGCTTGCCCCTGCGATTTTTTTTGAAGCCGCTTTCACGCCAGATCACGGCCTTGACAAGCTTGGGATCAAGGGCATGCCTGGCGGAAATTTCCGCGATCAGACCGTCATAGGCGTGAACCTGGCGGTAACGGCTGATGCCGAACGCGATTACCAGGGCCAGCAAGCCCGTCAGCATAAGCAGCAAACGCCGCCTGATTTTTCTTGCGCTTGTTAGCAAACTCATCTTTGATATAGTAATCAATCGTTTTTTTGAAGTCAAAGAACAAATTCATGCCGCCTAATCGTAAATATGACCGAACACAATGGCTTCTGACGCGCGAGCGTTTGCGTTTGACCGATGCCCACCCGCCCGCTCCGGAGCCGGACTTATCCCTGCGCGGACCGCTGCGGGGACTGTTTAAGAAGCTGGATGAACAAAAGTCCTCGCTTATTCAACGGATCCTGACGCAGTGGGGCGGGCTGGCGGGTGATATGTTGGCTGCCCATTCACAACCTGCGCGGTTGGCTGATAATGTGCTTTACATTTATGTCGACAGTTCCGCATGGCTGAATGAAATAAGCCGGTTTCATGCGTCCCATGTCCTTCGCCTCCTGCAAAAAACGTTCGGCGCAGACAAGATCAAGCGGGTAAATTATCAGGTAAATCCCGAGTGCCGCCGCCGGGAAAATTCTGATTGACGGCGCACCCTTAACTTGTCAGCATTATTTGATTACGGAAAGGATTAAACACATGAATAGCGATGCCGCCGCAGGAAAAAACACACAACCTTCGGTTATAAATGCGGGCCCGATTTTCGGGATGGGCTACCGTCCGCCCTGGCGCCTGGGCAATGTTGTCCAGGCCCGTTTTGCAGCCAAACACGGACTGCGCGTCATGCTTGCGCAACAGTCGGCCCGGGAAATCGAGCGCACCGGCCGGTCGTTCCGGGACGTCATCGCCAGCGCCAGTTTCAGCGCCGCCCAGGCCGGCCTTAAAATGCCATGGGGGGCGGATGGCGACCACTTGCGCAATGAGCGGGAAGTCGAGGCTGCGGCAAGGGCCGGATGCACGCATTTCACCTATGATGTGACCGCCGATCTGGCCAATGGTTTTGAAGCGGTGGTTGAGAAAACGGCTAAGTTGTATAATTTAACGCGCGAAATCAAGGCCGGGCAAAAATTCACCACCGAAATTTCGCTGGATGAGGGGGAAACCACCACGGAGATTGATTACGTGGCCAGACTCCTGCAGGCCCTGAAGGGCAGGGGCGTTGCCATCGACGAAATCGCGCCGCGTTTTCCCGGTTATTTTGAAAAGGCGATCGACTATTACATCAGGATTGAAGACGGCAAAAGAATCAACGATACCGGCGAATTTGAGAGCTACCTGAAGCAACTGGCGCCGGCCGCGGAAAAAAATAAATTCCGCGTTTGCGTGCATTCGGGCAGCGACAAGTTTTCCATTTATCCCATAGTGGCGCGCGTCCTGAAAAATAATTTTCATTTGAAGACCGCCGGGACCTATTACCTTGAGGATCTGAAAATCATAGCCCGGCATGATTTGCCGCTTTTCATGGAAATCTTCAACTTCTCGTTTGAACAATTTTCCCGGGATCGGGCCACCTACGAGTTGAGTTGCCGGCCGGAAAACATACCGGATTTGTCGAAAGTTGCCGGCCTGGAAATTGCCCGGCTCCTGCAGTCCGGCGCGGGCAACAATGATTTGCGGCAGGTCTTGCACGTCACCTATGGCTCCATTCTGGCCGCCCGCGACGACAGGGGCAAATCGCGCTTCGCGGCCCGCATGGAAAAAACGCTCAAGGCAAACGCGGCTGAATATGAATCCGAATTGACCGCGCATCTCGAACGGCATTACGAGGCGTTTGCCTGATTTTGCTGTGTTTTTTCCGTCCCGGCGCATATTTCCCATAACGCGGCATCAAAAAAACAATTGACAATTCCGGCGAAAATGTTATTTTACGCTAAATCGATATATCATTGAATAGTAACATGGCTGCAAACATCAAAGACGTGGCGCGACTGAGCGGCTATTCGGTGTCGGCCGTTTCGCAGGTTTTGAACGATATGCCCGGCGCGCGCCTCAGCGCCGCAGCAAGGGAAAAAATCACCGCATGCGCCGCCAAACTCGCCTATCGTCCGCACCCAATGGCCCTCGCCCTGCGCCGCAGGCGCGGTTATGTCGTAACCCTGATTTTGCCCGACCTTTCCAACCCCTCCTTTCTTGATGTTGCCGAAGGCGTCCAGGAAACGCTTGAGGCGCAAGGTTATGAGGCCATGATCCAGCATTGCGGTCGCGATCCGGCGCGGGAACAAGCGCTTTTGACGCAAGCCGTGGAACGGCGCACTGAAGGCGCGGTGGTCCTGGCCATGAATGAAGCGAAACATTATCGGGAATACGCCAGGCGCATTCCGCTGGTCTGTCTTTCCGGAATACGGAAGACCGGCATAGGGAGCAGGATCGACAGCGTGGCCTATGACTTGGCCGAAGGTTTTTACAAGGCGGCGGATCATTTGATTGAATTGGGGCACCGGCGCATAGGACTCCTGAACCGGAGTTTTGACCGGTTGCTGGTTAGCCGAAGAATGGATGGTTATGCCAAGGCATTGCAGAAACACGGCATTGAAGTCGAAAAACAGATGATTTTTGAAATTGACGGATTCAGCACCCAGGCCGGCTATGAATTCGGTCGGGATCATCTTGATTTTTTGCGTGGGTTGACGGCTTTGCTGGTATATAACGACATCATGGCAATCGGCCTGATGAAGGCAATCCGCGAGGCCGGCATTAAAGTTCCGGACGATATTTCCATCATCGGCTGCGACGGCATTATCTGGGGAGAATACAGCGATCCGCCGCTGACGACCATCTCGCTGCCCAGACGCACCGCAGGCCAGGAGGCGGCCAGGATGTTATTGAGGCGTATTCAGGGGCATATCGACAAAAGCAAGGGAAATGAGGTAATCCTGCAAACTCCCCTGATAATTAGAAACAGTTGCAAACGATTTGGTAAACAAATGATGAGGTATAAATGAATGTATTGAACGAAATGAAGGTGCTGAAAGTCGAGGACGATCAAAAAAGGATCGTGGTTCAAACCACGGGCGCGGAGTTTGTGATTGAAAAGGATCAGGGGGCCATCGCCTGCGCCGGCCTTGTCAACGGCCGCAGGAATCTGGCGGTCATCAAGTTCGGCTGTTCGCTCGCGGACCTGCGCGTTGTGGAGTCCGATGAAGACTCCTGCGTCATGCATATGGGCATCCACGAGGGCATAACCGGATATGGAGGCACGCACTATTTTTTGCGGATCCAGATTTACAGGGATTCACTGGTCAGGATCAACAGCCAAAAGGAGGTCGGCTTGACCGTGGAAGGCTGCTTCCAGCCCGAATATACTGCGGAAAAAAACGGCAATGTTTTGCTGATCGGCAAGGACAGCGGCATCGGCCTCTATCCGTACAAGGAGTTGCATAATGTGAACCTGGCTGATCTTTCGTCGAAGAACTGGAAGGCGGATTACACCTTTGACAAATATTACACCATGCTCATCTCGGTTTTCCCGCCGAGAAAATTCAACGAGGAGCAGTCAATTGCCGAACGCATTGTGCACCACGGAACCTTGTCCAGCATAGAAAACGTAAACCCGCCGCCCGGACCTTATCCTTCGGACGCCATGCTGAAGGATTTCAGCAAATTTGCCACTGTTTTGGTTTTGCATGAAGGGATCTGGCGGGGCTATATCACCGAAAAAGGACTGAGCCTCCAAAATGCAGCGGATACCTGGCTCGACGCCTCGTTCTGCACCGGCAGCTTTATTCCGGCCGATGAAAACGAATTCAGACGTGTGATCGCGAAGGCGCATGACTTGGGAATGAAAATCATTCCCTATACGAGTCCCTTTTACTCGACCGCCCTGGGCAAGGATTTTCTGGGCCGGGCCGGCAAAATGCTGGCAAAATACGACCTCGACGGGATATATTTCGACGACATTTCGTATAACGATATTTTATACGCTTATGATATGATCCGGGAAACGAGGGCCATGTTGAAGGACAAAATAATCTATTATCACTGCACCCTGGGGGCGCTGTACAGCAGGTCTATTTATTGTCCGTTCGTGGATACCTACGCGGATTATATCCTGAGGGCGGAAAGCGGGGGCGGGTTTGACGACAGGTACATCCGTTACGTGATTTCCGGTTACAACATCAGCAACAGCATCGGGTATGTCTGCCACCACGGCTATAAGCCCGAATTCATCGAACAGATCATTGACAAGGCGCTGGCGGCCAGGGTGCGCTTTTATCTGGGCTCGCCCGCCACAGCCAGGGAGGAAGTCCTGCGCCGCCATTATTTTCCGAAATTGATGAAAAACCAATGATCCGCCGACGGTGCCGGGGAAAATATTTCATGAAGGCAGACTTATGATAAAATCCTTGTTGGAAAAAGTTGATTCGAAACGCATGGCGCACGATCTTTTCTACTTGTCAAAGAATCCGCTGCCGTTCCGGAAATTGAACTATACTTTGCCGGGACATGCGAAGAACACGTTGTACGAGGCTAATGACTTTATTGCGGAACAATTGACGCTTGCCGGCTGCCAAATCAGGATGGAGCCGGTCATGGTTCAAGCCTACCGCCGCGACGTCAATAAAAAACCATTGTCCTCCCACTACTCGCCTCCGAAGCCGGAGGATATCTGGTATACGGCGTATAATGTTTACGGGGTTCGGCGCGGCAAGTCGCGTCCGGAAGAAATCATCGTCGTCCTGGCGCATAATGACTCGCAAAGCTGGATCGATTCTCCCGGCGCGGCCGATAACGCGATCGGCACGGCGGGTGTTTTGGAGCTGGCCCGCGCGGTTTCTGGACATGAATTTGAGAGGACAATCTGGTTCCTTTTCTGTTCAGAAGAACATCCGCCGATGACGAGCTTGGCGGCGGCGAATATGGCCCGTGTGCGGGGCGATAAAATAACTGCCGTGTTCAACCTCGACGCCATTGGCGGGAAACCGGCGGATCAGGCCAAGGCCGGCCAAAAAACGAACGTCACGGTTTTTTCCACTCCGGAAGGGGAGCGGCTTGGCCGTCTGCTGGACGAGATGAACGAACGCTACCGGATCGGGCTGGAGCAGCGCATGCAGAGTGTTGGCGCGGCGATCAGCGACGAAGGGTCGTTTGTGAAGGCTGGATATCCTGCTGCCGTCTGCAACATCGGTTCCTGGCCTTACGGCGATCCGAATTATCACGCGGAACAGGATGTCCCGGAGTTGGTGGACATTGCCAACGCCGCAATGGTGGTCCAGGCCATACTGGCTGCCGTTGTAACCTTGGATGAATCTTGAATGTCTCTGAAGAAAGAAACACGCGCGATGGAGGTAAAATGGAAGCTATAAAAAAGGGCTTGGCGGCAATCCTGGCGCTGTTATTGATATTTACAACCTCATGCAGGCAGCCCCATGCACGGGTTGATCGACTGAGCGCCGCCGGTCATAGCGCAAAAGCCCCTAAAATTGCCTTTGCCATTAAGGTTGACACGCCTCCGGTTATCGACGCAAAACCTGATGATGCCTGCTGGAAAAACAAACGCGGAAATGATTTTTTTCCCGCGAACGTCAATAAGCCGCTCAAAAAACAATCGTCCCTCTCGCTCTGCTATGACAATGAAAAGCTTTATGTCATGATCGAGTGCAACGACCCTGATGCGCTGGAAATAAAAAAGAATCAAAAAAGTGATGCGGACAACCATTACGTGGTTATGATATTGATGCCTGGCACAAACGAATATTTCAGGTTTGCCGTCAATCCGGCAAACACGCAGTTCAGCTATAAAAAGAAAAAAAACAGCAACGGCGGTTTCGAGAAAGATGAGACGTTTAAGCCGGTTTGGGAATCCTCCGCCGGAATCGAGGAGGGGAAATGGACTGCGGAATTTGCCATACCGTTCAAAGAGCTGGAAACCTCCTGTCCGTCCGAGGGCAGCGTCTGGAAAGGCAATTTTTACCGTGAAGAGAAAAAAGACGACGAATACAGCTCTTATTTTCAGGCCGACCAGTCGTTTTATGATCCGGCCGCTTTCGGGAACATTGTTTTCGGCAATTTTTTGCAGACGCTGCGGAACGATCTTTTCCTTCTGGATAATAAGGCAAGCGAGGTCAAAACCGTCCTTACCGAATGCAATGCCGCCGATTTGATTCCGCGTCTTGATAAAGCAAAGGCCAAATTGCAGGATATGAAGGCAGGACTGCCGGACAGAATTACTGAAGAAAACAAATACAACAGGATAAGGGAAGAAATAACCAAGGCGGAGGGGGAAATTAAAGGCATCCTCTTTGATTGTTACGCCCTGAAAGACGGTTATTTTATTTGGCGGAAAAATTCGCTGGCTCCCCTTGGAAGGGAGAGGCTGCCCCTCAATATAAAAGAGGACATTAAAGAGGTAAACATGGTGATGGGCCGGAACGAGATAGAGATGTGTTCCCTCGTTATAGCCAATTTCAAGAAAAAAGCGCTCCTTGGTAGGGTGGTGGTGAGCAGGTTCAAGGATGGAAAGGGAAAGCTTCTGCCGCCTGATTTTATCAGCATGCGGGGGCCGGCCTTCATTGAAATGAAGGGGAACAGATTCGTTGACGATCCGTTGCCCGCCTTGAACGAGGTCAATGAAGTGGTGGCGCTGCCCAGAGAAAACAAGGAAGTGATTTTGTTTATCGATTCGTGGAAGCTGCAGCCGGGAGAATATTCGGGGATAGCGGACATCCGGCCATACGAGGGTACGAACAGCTTTCCGGTCAAGACCGTCAAACTCAATATTTCGGTCCTGCCCGTGGATTTGGGGAATGATCATTTGAAACTGCAGGTGTGGGAATTGGATAATTATGTGTGGACTGCGGAGAAATTAAGGGATTTTAATCTGAGAAGAGACGAGTTTAGTATAAGCAAGGAATTGTGGCCGGCGTATATAAAAGACATGGTTGCGCATCGTGTGAACGTTTTTCAGCCATCCTGCGTGTGGATTCCTTATCCGGTCATTGATGCCGCCACAAAAAAAATCACGGAACCGTTGAACCCGTCAAAGTTACAGTTTTTCGATTACATGCTTTCCCTGTACAAGCAATACGGAAAAAAGGGCACCATCATCAATTTCGGATCTTATCCCTCGCTTATCACCTTAAATATTGAAAAAAAGGGATTGCGTTTCCCGAGCCCGGAATGGAAGGATGCCTTGAGAATTTATTACAAGGCTTTGATCGATCATATAAAGAGCAGGGGATTTACCGAGGATGATCTGATGTTTTATCCTTATGATGAAATCAACAATACCGGTAACACGGCGGAAGATTTGAAAAAATTCTGCGAAGAAGTAAAGATCATGAAGGAAATCAGCCCGAAAATAAAAGTATTTCTGACCATAAGCGGCACCGGATCGACAAAGGAGGAATTGAAACATTTGGAAGACGCCTTGCAGGTTGCCGCTTCCCGGGTCGACGTTTGGTGTCCCTATTTCAGTTGTATAGACTCCAAATATTTCGATTTTATCAGAAACAGCCGGAAGCCGATCTGGTCGTACGCAAACGTCGGCTACAGCAGCCAGCGGGGCATACCGCTGAATATTGAAAAATACGGCTGGCTGGCATGGTCCAAAGGGCTTCAGGGCATAGGTTCGTGGTCGTATAATTGCTGGATCAGCGACGGCTGGGATGATTTTGACAACTTTGCTTCATCTGCGGCGGACGCAAAACGCAGCGCCGAAGCCTATGTTTATTGGGGGCCAAAAGGTCCGGTTACCTCGCGGCGTTGGGAGGCAATGCGGGAGGCCATGGAGGACCATGAGCTGCTTTATGTGTTTAAATCCGCGCTGGACAAGGCTAAGGAAAAGAAGATTGACGTTGCCGAAACCGGGAAATGGCTGAAGGACTCTGTGGATAAGATTTTGAACTGTGACGATCCCGACGTTGTCTACGGGGGTAAAATTGAGATCCTCAAGGAGATTGTGAAATTGCAATATTGAATGGATCTTTTCCGGATTAATCTTGTTTTCTAAAAAAAATGTACAAAACTTGTTTGTTCGTCAAATTAAATCCAGGGTTTTAAACCTGGCTCAAAAATTTCATGATGTGGAGCTGCTTCGCATGAACAAAAATATTTTTCACATGGGAATTTTTAGATTATGTCTGACGCTGGTATGCCTTTTCTGGCTGGTTGGCATTAGCGGGCGGGCGGGCGAGCATTATGTCACTCCGGCCGGCGGTTACGGCACAAATAATCCTCCTTATACCAATTGGGCTGATGCGGCCACCAACATTCAGTGGGCGATGGATGTTGCCACCAACGGCGACATGGTCTGGGTGACCAACGGAACGTATTACCTGACCAACCAGATTACGATTACGAACCGGGTCACTGTGCGCAGCATGAACGGCTATAGCAACACCGTCATTTTTGGAAACGGAGCGAACCGTTGCTTTTTCATGACCAACGGGCTTTCGTCGCTTAACGGCCTTACGATTACCAACGGCTATGCGGGTTCGAATGATTACTTTGGCCGCGGCGGCGGAGTGCTGGCTTACGGACCAAGATGCGGAATTTACAACTGCCTGATAACCGGCAACCGTTCGGATACGACAAATCGCGGCGAAGGCGGCGGCGGACTTTACCTGTACAACAGTTGCACCGTTGCGGTCTGCATTATCAGAGGAAACTCCTCCAGAAGGGAAGCCGGCGGAATAGACGCGCAATCTTCCTGCATTATCAGCAACTGTATTATTGATTCGAATATTGCCAGCAATCGCGGCGGCGGGATGTGGAGTCAACAAAGCGTCACTTGCCTGGATAGTCAATTTATCAGCAATAAGGCTTATGCATCGGTTGACACCACTTACGGCGGCGGCGGTGCGTACCACGCCGCCGCGTTTGCCATGTTTTCCAATTGCCTGTTCAACGGCAATTGGAGCGCTTATTTGGGAGGGGGAATATTTTTTCCGCAGTCGGCCGGCATGGTGGTTGATTGCATTTTCACCAATAACAGCGCCCTGAATTTGGCGGGTTCCGACGGATACGGCGGGGCGTTTGCCCTGCTAGCTTTCAGCGGCGGCAACATAGTAACTGCGCTTAACTGTCAAATAGTAAACAACAGTTCCTTTGCCGGCGGCGGGGTTAACATCAACAGCGGCGGATACATACTCAATTGTCTTTTAAAAAACAACAGCGCCTCGGACGGCGGCGCCATGAAGATCACCGGCATGAATGATTATGGCGGATATGTCAGCGCTTGCACGATCGTAAGCAATACGGCCGGCCGGGCCGCGGCGATTTCATTCTTATATGGTCCCACCGCCAGCAGCAATTCCGTGTATGATTGCGTGATCTGGGGAAACAATTCGACGAACAACGATTGGCCGGTGATTTGGGCCGGCACGAACGCCTTCTGGTACACCTGCATGAATTCCACAAATTTCTTGGCCAATCGCGGCAACATCACCAACGACCCGCTGTTCATCGACTTTGCGGGTGGCAATTACCGGTTGAACGCCAACTCGCCCTGCGTTAACACGGGCACAAACCAATCATGGATGACAAACGCGCTTGATCTGGACGGCCGCCCGCGCATCCGTTACGGCACTGTGGACATGGGAGCGTATGAAGTCCTTTACCGGGGCACGTTTTATACCGTGCCTTAACGATCCTTCACCATCAAAACATTCGGCGCTTCGACTTAGCGGTGCGGTTATCATGCTAAAACGATATATCAAGGAGTAATTCATACAAAAAGCGGAAGGAGGAGCCCCATGCCCGACCGGCAAATTACAAAACTGGAATCCGAATATTGGCCGTATGCGTTTTGGACCGAGAAAACCGATCCGGCGACAGGCCGAGTTGTCCCAGGATATGGCTCGAATGCAATTTTCCGTTTCCCAAGACCGGTGATGCTCAAGGCCATGGAGTTGGATGCTTTCAGGCAGGGGGGAGACGTTCTAAAGCCGGAAAGCGTTGTAATTGAAACTTTTCGCGGCCAGGAGACGACAGGAGAAAAGTTATTCGCGGGGCCGCTGGATTGGCGGGATGAAAAATGCAAAGTTGAATTTTCCAGTTCAGCATACGTTTTGGCGGTAAGCATGCGTTGTGACAGGAAAACGCCTGTCAGTCATTTAAACATCTCTGCGTGGGATCCGGCTGAATGGAATATTCCCTTCAATTTTTTGAAAAACACGCGATGGTACGGAAGTTACGAGGAAATTCCGGAATTGTATATACCGGTTTGCCCTGAATTGCGGATTGGAAAGCTGGCGCCGCGCTCTTCCTCAGCAGTGGAAATCCGGCAAGACGGCATGTTTGTCCATTTTAAAAGCAGGTATCTCAGAATTTCATTTTCATTGAAACGCCCGCTGATTTCGCATTTGAGCTGGGACGCGTTCGGCGAACATGCGTCCGGGAAAAATTTTCTGGCAAATTACCTGCCTTGCCATGGCAGCGGACCATGGGCGCTAGACTTGATTGAAGGAAATCCGCCATTTCACTGGGGAGGGCGGGTTGACGTTGAAGGCAATCGAATCATATATCACGATCTGACGTGCCGTGAAGGTCTGATCCTGGATATTGAGTTTGAAATTCAGGAAAAGGGCATGACAGCGAGGATTACGCAGCATTGCGTTGCTCAGACGACCTTGCTGGAGGCTGCAGCCTGGCGCTTTGTGTGGGATGCTCACGACACTGGCAGCGTCAGCACGCTGGCCAGACCGACCCATGGCGCGCATCGAAATGGTTACACGGAAGCAATGGGCGGCTGGCATATTTCCAATAAAGGCGTTTTAACTTTTGAAGTAAAATCCGGTCCTCATCCCGTGCTTTTGCATACCGAGAACACCGGTTTTTTCGGTAAAGCCCCTGCTTGGAATTATGGCGGGTTCGGCCGGCGGTATATATTTTCGCAAATCCAAATTGGCGCACGCCCCGAGCCTTTCGGCCCGGTTACCCTGCTGTCCGGAACCCATACGGCCGAGATGCGTTTCACGGTTGATAATGTTGAGCCGCTGGCGCCGGATAGCGTGTCGGCGCATGTCGGACTTCGCCGGGCATGGGGCTCGGGATTTTTATTCCGTCCGGAACAGAGCGGTTTTGCCAATAACAGCCATAGCGCACTGGCGGTCAACTGCCTGCACGGGACAGCGGATATGGCGGTTTATACTTCAAGGAAGCATCCCCTGCCGGATATGATGGAACTGCTGCGATACACAACCGGGCTTGTCTTGAAAAAAGGTGGCCCGCATTATGGAAGTCAATTCGATTTCCACCATGACTCTGCGCCGGCGCTGATAATTGCGACGGGCAGGATTTTCCAGGCCGGATATGATAAAAAATGGCTGAAGGACATATGGCCATGCCTGAAAACCGCCATAGACCATATTCTGGGTAATCTTGATAAGACAGGAATGTACACGGCTCGGTTTCATTCCGGCAATTCCGGAGACGGCGCCGGCAGCGGCGGTTCGAATGCATGGGACGACATTGCATTCGGTCATCATGATGGCTATTCGGCTGCGCTTGCCTACCGTGCGTTGTATAATGCCGCAGCCATGGCCATATCCGCAGGGCAGAAGGACATTGCCCAACGCTGTCTTGAGGCGGCTCCTGTTTTGAAACAGGCGTATGTTAAGAGTCTTTACAATCCGCAAACCGGCTGGCTGGCCGGCTGGCGCAGCCGGGACGGCGAGCTGCATGATTACGGTTTTATCGTAGTTAACGCGCTGGCCGTGTGTTACGGCATCTTGAACGACCGGGAAGCCGTTGACATTCTGGCGCGTCTGGAAACAAAAAGACGGGAAATCGGGCATACGGATTTCCGTTACGGCGTGATCTCCAATCTGCTGCCTGTGCGTTCTTGTGACATTACCAGTTCGCGGAACAGGTCTCTGCTTAACAGAGGATGGCGCAGCGGCCTGCGGCCTGACGGCCTGGACACATTCGGCGTATTCTGCAACGGTTGCCTGATGCCTGTTTTTGCCGGTTTCTATATCCGCGCCTTGTCAAAATATGGGTTCAGTGAAACGGCAGACCAAATCTGCAATCAAATGCTGGACAGTTTCGAACAAGGTGTTTTTGATGGCGATCGAAATGGCGTTGAATGTTTTAGCCACGATGGGACTCCCTGTGGTTACGAGGGAACTCTCATTCATTCCTATTATGTGCTGGCTGAGATTGCCAAGCACAAAGGATGGGTAAAGTGCAGTACCCCGGAATACTGGCCGCCTTTTTGAATGGCAAATGGTTCACTGAAATAATACATTCTTGATTTTGTTCGCCTTGATGATAAATTTCCTTTCAATGAAGGACGGCGCATCAGGTTTGTGACCATTTGAATATTACCGTCTGCCGCCTGCCCATCAAATGAGCGAACATTTCTTCAAGATTTTGGCGGCGTATGCGGTCGGCACTGCGGCCACGGCGGTTTTCGTGCGCCTGGTCTGGCTCATGCCGGTTGAAGACGCCGCGAAACACATACTTTCCTGGATTCTGCCCTTGCCGGCCATTTTGATTGTGCTGGTCTTGTCGTATTACGGTCCTTCTTCGCCAATAGAAGGCGAAAATACTCCTTCCGGCATTTTGCGGACGTGCCTCTTCGGCGCGCTTTCAACGTTTGCCTTCTGCGCGTTTATTCCGGTCACAAAATTCATTTTCCATAAGCTGACCGGCAGCCGGTCCGAAGAAGATGAAGCGGAAGAATGATTCGCATGCCGGCGGGAACCATATATTCCGTAATGCTCGGTAAAAAATGCCTGGCATTTTGTCTTGAATCCATTGCCGATCTTGTCTAACAATAACGACAAATGAGTCTCTACGACTAATTTTTTCTATATCAAGGCATTACAAAATGACCAAGCTGGAAATGGCCATCAAAAAGATAAGTGACCTAAGTACTCTCGATCATAAATACGATGACGTATGGCCGTGATATTTTCGCATTCCAGCAAGGCGCGCAAACGAATGGCATAACCCGAGGGGATC
>Ga0074199_1001772_pt1 | contig 16290 bp, 14 predicted proteins | sample EPASupsiteSAE347_FD_64528 | JGI IMG/M metagenome (GOLD analysis project Ga0074199, IMG submission 64528) | Bioremediated contaminated groundwater from EPA Superfund site, New Mexico - Sample SAE3-47 | ecosystem: Environmental > Aquatic > Deep subsurface > Groundwater > Contaminated ...
TCCCTGTATGACCGCGGCAGCCTCCAGCGGAAGGCGTCCAGGCGCTCTACTTTCCCAAATTTTTCCGTCATATGATTTTGCCTCCTAGACGTCCAGGACGATCTCGGCCGTCCATGATTCTTCGTGCTCGACCTTAAGACCGTGGTAGGTGACTCCCTTTACATAGGATCGTATGACGTGCCGCGACGGGTCGTATTTTTCGCCCCGGGCTGCCGCTTCGATCAGGAACGCTCCTTCATCGAGGCGCCGGATCTCTACTTCGGAAAAAAGAAGCTGCAGGGATTCAAACTTGTAGATCAGCTCGCTCAGAAAGGAGACCAGAAGGCTTTCCAGATCCGTCCCCGAAGAGGAGATCGAGTATGAATCGCGGGGACGGACTTTTTCATAATCCGATAAAAGGCTGAAAAGTCCCAGGGCGGCGTTTTTGAAAAGCTCCGCCGGATCCTCCCCGGAGGCCCTGAGGCGCACATCGGCGGTGTGATCCAGAACAAGAAATTTTTGCAGTTTTTTTTCATCCATAGAAAATTACCCGCCTCACCTGAGACTCCCTCACCGGCTGGCAAAAGGAGTTCTTCTTTTGTCCATAGAATCCCTCCACTCCATCTATTGAAGGGGGGCAGGCGGATGGGATTTATCAGGGACCTTTCCATGGAACTCTCCGGTGAAATTGAATCCTATCTGAACGGTCAGGTGACGGGCGAGAATCTTCGCCGCTGGACCGAGGTCCACTGCGCCTCTCTCCCGGAAGAACTGGACACGGCCCTCTTAAACGAGGCGGTCAGGACGATCCGGGAGAGCCCCGCCAGGACCGAGGAAGAAAGCCGTCTTTTTCAGCGGAAGCTGCATACCCTTGATGAGTGCCTGAGGGGCCGACGTCCCTTCTGCCTCTGGCTGAACGTGAAGCGCGACCTGACTTTTTGCCCGGGGAGGGCGGAGAAGGACATCCTCGATATCCTGGATGAATTTTTGCGGGAAGAAAACCCGAGGCATCCCCTGGACTGCGAAAAAATACTGGACGAGCTGGACTTTTCACAGCCTGAATCCCTTCTGTGCCAGGAGGCCGTCTTCGGCATGGCCGCCCTCCTGGATCCGGATAAGGTACAGATGGGTCACTCATTTTTTGCCGCCAGCATGCCTTCCTCGGGCGAGAGAGTGCCGCTGACGGCCGGTACCGCCGAGGCCCGCCGCATACTCACCGAGAGATTGCATCTGATAAAAAGCGCTCTTTCAGGCCTTCTGCCATATGCCGTCTTTTTGCGGCAGGCGGAGGGTAAAATATCGGCATCGCTCGCCTTTTTCGGGACTCCCGACCGGGAAGAGTCTCTTTACCGCACGATGAAAAACCGGTACACCTCGGATGGAACACAATTATAAGACGGCGGGAAGGGAATAGTTTTGTCAAACATCTTGAAGGACATCATCGGAAGCAGGAGCCGCCACCTGGCGGGCAGGAAGATTGCGCTCTGCGTCACCGGGAGCGTCGCCGCTGTTGAAAGTCCCGGGCTCGCCCGGGAACTTATGCGTCACGGGGCGGATGTCTATCCGGTCATGAGTCAGGCCTCAACGCGCCTCATCCACCCGGACCTCATGGAGTGGGCCAGCGGCAACGCCCCTGTTCTGGCGCTTACCGGTCGGACCGAGCACATCCAGCTGGCCGGAATGTGGGATGAAAAAGTGGATCTGGTGCTGGTGGCCCCGGCGACCGCCAATACCATCGGCAAAATCGCCTGCGGGATTGATGATACCCCGGTAACCACCGTCGTTTCAACGGCCATGGGAAGCGGCATTCCGATTCTGATCGCGCCAGGCATGCACGAGTCACTTCTGCTGCATCCGGCGGTCGCCGGGAACATCGCCCGCCTCAGAGAGATGGGAGTTGCGTTTGCCGAATCCAGGATGGAGGAATCCAAGGCCAAGATCGCCTCGATCGAGGAACTCGTGGACATGGTACTCTTAATCCTCTCGGAAAAAAAATTGCAGGGGAAGAGAGTTATCATAACCGCCGGGCCCACCGTCGAATACATTGACCCCGTCCGCACCCTATCCAACAGAAGTTCCGGCAGGATGGGGGTCGCCCTGGCCCGGGAAGCCAGGCGCCTGGGAGGTTCAGTAACCCTGATCTACGGCCCGGGAAGCGTCCCGCCGCCGCCTGGCGTCGATCTCTTCCGCGTCGTAACTACGGCAGAGATGCTCCGCTCCTTAAGAGACGCTCTGGGCCGGGCCCCTGAAACGAATTTTTTTATCGCCGCCGCCGCCGTAGCCGATTTCAGACCTGTTCGGAGCGGGAACAAAAAAATTTCCACCCGCTCGGCCTCCGCCTTGACGCTTGAACTTGAACCCACTCCCAAACTCATAGAAGAAGTGAAGCGGTTGTCACCCGGCACATTCCTGGCGGCGTTCAAGGCAGAATACGCCGTAAAGGAAGAAGATATGCGAAGAGCCTCGCGCGATCTCATTAAACGAACGGGCGCCGATCTCGTCGTCGCCAACGACGTTTCCAGGCCCGGAGCGGGATTTGAGGCGGAGACCAACGAAGTCACTCTGTATACTCCCGGGGGAGCGGCGTTCGCCGTTCCTTCGGCCTCAAAGGATGAAATCGCGAGGGCCGTCTGGAACTTCATCCTTGGGGGTTAAGATGCCCTCAGCGGCTTAAGATCCAGGAGGTAAAAGACGCCGGGATGTCGAAGGGATCACCATTGTGCTTCAGGTTCTACGTAGAATAGCCGGTTGCAAGGTCGCCCTGTTTGCAATCCTGTGGACCCTTTTGCTTCTGGGTTTTCCTTCTTTTGCCCAGGCTGGAGGAGACGCCCAGTATTGGAACAACAGGGGAACCGAGTATTTCAAGATCGGCAAAATTACAGAGGCGATCGATTCCTTTAAAAAATCCATCTCCCTCAACCCCAACAGTGACGCACCTCATGGCAATCTCGGCCTCATATACCTCCAGTTCAAGGCCTACAATGACGCGCTGGCCGAGTATCAGACCGCCTCAAAACTGAATCCCGGGAACAGTGTCTATCATTTCAAGATGGGCCAGCTCTATTTCGAAAAAAAATCATACACCAAGGCCATCCCGGCTTTTGAGAAGTCACTGGCCATCAGGCCGACAAACGACGAGGCTAATTATTACCTGAGCCAGATTTACACTCTTCAGAACAAGCCGGATGCGGCCCTGGCCGAACTTAAGAAGGCTTTCAAGCTCAAGCCGAACGAAATGAAATACCACCTGGCCATCGGAGATATCTATCTGAAAAAAGGAAGGTTTGTCGAGGCCCTAAGCGAGTTTTCCAGGGTCAAGGAGGACCCGGGCTCTAATCCAGAACTCAAGGCCAGGGCCAATAAGAAAATCGAGTCGATTGGGAAGGCCATACGGGACAAGAAGCTCAGAGGTCTCCTTTTTGTTGTAGTTATCATTTTCGGGGGCGCTCTTCTGGCGTGGGTTTTTCACCTGATGATCCACCGGAGACAGGTTCAACTGGAACTTAAGGCCCTGGCCCGTGCCAAGATGGATACCGACACCTTAAATGGAGTCGCCAACTATGCGCTCCAACAATTATTGATTTTGACCCAAATGTCCCGGGGAGCGGTATTTTTCGCAGAGAATGATTTCACCTTGCTCAGGCCTTATGCCTCTGCCGGCATCCCGTCTTCGCAGGTTGGTTCCCTCGAAATGTCGCAAGGCCAACTTCCGGAATGGTTCCAAAGGATCGGGGGACAGCCGTTTGCGGTCGCCAGCGAGAGAATGGAGGCCGCCTTTAATGAAGTCTTCCCGGACTCCGGAAATTTTCTGGAGGAGATGCACATCAAGATCGGGATTCCCTTCATCAGGAACAATAAACTATACGGGATAGCCTACATAGGCTGTAAAAAACTTTCTCCCCGCCTCGCCAGGATATTTGAAAAGAATCTGGCCCTCATCATCCAGACCATGCTGGAAGTGGGCGAGTCCATTGAAAACATCCGTCTTTATCTGTTGTCGGTCACGGATGAACTGACCCAGGTCTATAACAAACGCTATTTCCGGGAGACCGCCAAAAACATGGCCCAGAAGGCTTTGCTGACTGGAAGCCCTTTTTCGCTTTTACTCCTGGATATTGACAACTTCAGTAAAATCAATGATACCTACGGGCGACTCCAGGGTGACGTCGTACTGAAACGGCTCACGGGAAGAATCAAGCCCATTCTCCGTGAGAACCTGGATTCCCTGTCGAGGTTCGGAGGAGAAGAATTCGGCATCCTTCTTCCTTCAGTTGATATCGAGAGGACCATTGCACTGGCCGAGGAAATCTGCCGGACGGTAGCCGAGATGCAACTTCCCCACCCGATTCCTTCCATCACGGTAAGCCTTGGAGTGGCGACATTTCCCGCTCATGCCAGGACGCCGGAGGAACTCTTCGCCAGGGCGGATGAAGCCCTTTTCGTTTCGAAGAACAGCGGCAAAAATAAAGTCACCATTTCCACCGGGATGAGTGCGGGGAAATCTCCGGCATTCATCGGGGAAACCCTGCGGGAGGAGGAAAACGCTCCTTCCAACGTTAAACCATGGACCATTCCCACCAGGGATCTTATGCCCCCGGAGCAAGGGAGCCCGGTTTCCGCTCCTCCGGAAGTAATTTTCGGAGAGGCCCCTATACCTCAGCAAATCCCGGCGCAACCAAAACCGGAGCCTTCTTCTCAGATCATTTCTCCCTGGTCGGCCCCTCGTCCCGCTGGACCGGACCGGGAACTCTCGCTTCCGGTCGCGTCGTGGGATCTCGGGCCGGCAAAAAAGCCCGCGGAGGAAGGAAATGGAACCCGAACCATTCCACTGGCGCCCGCTTCGCCGTGGGAGCCTCCCTCTCCTCAATCGCAGACACCGCCGGCCTCGGCCTGGGGACAGTCACAGACCGCCGCCCCCCAGCCTATTCCGATCACACCTCCATCGCCCTGGGAACAACCCCAGCAGGCGCCTGCTCCAACAGTTGCCCAGTCACCCGTGCAACCTTGGGGCCTCCCAGGGTCCGGCATACCCCCGCCGCCGCCTCCGGCTCCGCCATTAGGAACAAAGAATTCGCAGAAAAAACCGGCTCTGCCGGTCGGATGGGGTCCTGTCCCGTCCTCTCCCGCCGCTTCAGCTCCGGAAGAGCCGGCTAAGGCGATCCCCTCTGTCTCTCCGTGGGAGACCCCGGCCCCTCAGGAGCGGATTGAACCTTTGGAACCCATTCCGGTGCCTTCTTCTCCCCAGATTCCTGCGGCTCCCAAGGCTCCCCTGGTTCCTTCCATGGTGGCCGGTTACTGCAGCCGAGACTATTTTGAACGTGCTCTGGGAGATGAACTGCGCAAATCCTACCAGGATCAGAAGCCCTGTTCCGTGATCTTTTTTGCCATCGATGAAATCCGGAAAATCCGCTTTGATAATCCGGACACTGCCCAGGCATTAATTACTCAGGTAACCGAACAGATCGGATTCTTCCTTAAGGAAGGCGCCGATATCCCGGCCTGTTACGAAGAGGATACGTTTGCGATAATCCTGCCCCGGACTTCCTCCTCCATCGCCTTCAACCTGGCGGAGCAGATCCGGGAGACCGTCGCGATTCTGACCTATGGCCCCACGGATGAACACGTGAGCGTCAGCCTGGGAATAAGCACTTACCCGGATCTGAGTTCGAATCCGGATGAAATCACCAGGCAGGCCCACTCCGCCATGGAGAGGGCGCAGGCCGAGGGAAAGAACAAGACCGTCCTTTATACTCCGGAGTAGAGGCGTCGCCCCTACTCTTCCCCGCAGGGATGGATAGTAAGATCGGGAAGAGTTACTTTTCCCCCGCAAACCGGAAGGTTCCGGAAAATCACCTCTTTATATCCCGGTTGACGAAGAATCAACTGATCCACCGAAGAGCACTTCTCAAGTGAAGGTGCTATCGAACTCATCCAATTATTTCGATCCACCACCACGGGGAGGGGGAACTCAACAGGGGAAACGCCGAACGATAAAATTAATTTCAGGTTATCGAAAAGGTAAAGTTCCATTCCATCGGGCAGAGTCTCAAATTGTCGGGGCTTGGTTCCATCAGAGAAATTAATCCTGCCTTCCACCAGAAAAGTGTTTTCCGAAGGGGCTTCCGGCTCCCGCTCGATTAAAGGAGCCGGTTCGCGTTCCCATAGAAATTCTATGGTCCTGACATCTATTTTCCCCGCCTTCGCTTTCTCAAAGGTATCATATTTTTCATAAATTATTTTTTGCGGAGGAATCCTCTCTTCAATCTGCTTCTTCATCTGTCTGTAATTTTCTCCCGCTACTTCGAGGAAGCCGAAAGCGTATTTATCAAGAGGAAGATACGGAACAAGCTCCAGGATATTTTCCCATTCCCGCTCCCAATCCTTGCTCATGCCGACCCTGAAATAACCCTCCACCATAATTCCTTCCCTGACCAGGGAATCCACTATTTCTTTCCAGTATTTCTCTTTTCCCCCGCCGGGTGTTTCAAACTTCATCCCCAGAAAAATACAACCGCTTCGCCGAAGTTGAGACGAAAGCTCCGGCGTCAAGATCTCCGGCCTGACTTCACAGGTTATCCCCCAGGATATACCCCGGCAACTCTTCTGTAAAAGTTCGCAAATTTCCGCCAGATACTTCTGGTCGGCAATGCTGATGACTTCCACATGATATTCCTCGACGCCGAATCGCTCTTTCACCAGGCGGATTTCCTCCACAAAATTAGCAGGAGAGCGAACCCGTGCCGACGGAAAAAGGTGCGAAAATTGTATGCATCCCCGGCTGCTTATTATAGGAAGAACGCTGCGCATTTTCTCCTGGGGGATGAAATGAAGTTCTCCCTCTCCATACATGCAATTCACCGCGAGATCATAAGGAAGAAGAGTATATTTCAGGGGATTTATCTCCTCCCAGTCGGGGAAAGGCAAACTGTCGGGGTGGGGCAAGGAGGAACGGGGGTGCAGTACCCCTGAAGGAGAGAGAACTCCCGCCACTTTCCCGGCATCAGAGCCTTTGGCCAGACATTCCAGGAGTTCTTGAAAAGCCTCTTCCCCCTCCCCTGCAACCACGTAGTCCGCCTGAGTATCCTGCAAGGTGGCCTCGGGAAAAACAGTTGCATGAGGCCCCCCTATGACCACCAGAATTCCTTTTTCTTTCAATTTCCGGGAGAGCTTAACCACCTCGGAATAGTAAACGCTCATGCAATTGATCCCCACTATGTCCGAGCCTTCTGCTTTCTCCACTATCTCTTCGATGGTCAGCTGATCTATATATCCATCCAGAACGCGCACGGAATGACCAGACAGCTTAAGATATGAGGAAAGATAAGCCAGACCAAGGGATGGCCCTATCCCCATAACCTTCTGCAGATTATGACTTTTTTCCCAGCCGCCAATGCAGGGCCGGGTCAAAAATATTTTCAAAGACGCCGCCTCTTTTCCCGATTTTCGGGGATATAATGTAAAGGGGACAAAGTCCTTTTATTCATTCGGACGTACTCCAGGCCGGAAAGAACCAGGGCCCGGTCTGAGCAACTCCGAAATCCCGAAAAATTATCGCAGTAAAGGACTCTATTCTCTTTTCCCCGCAGCTTTTACGCATGGCGATTCTTTAAAAATTTTTGTTGATACGATTGCGATCCGAGGGATGCCCGTGTCAAATAGTGTCGTCCTCGTAATCGCTGAAAGGCGCCCATATGCTTTTTTCCGTACTGATGACAGTGTTGTAGGAATGAAGCAGTCCGTAGTTGTGACAGCGGACCGAATAAAAGGCGAGCGCTTTATTCCTGGCGAGTTCGTCTTTAATATCGTCGACCATCTCCACGCTCGTTTTCTTTTCGGAATGTATTTTATTTATGACATACTGTTGATCCTTTTCGGTCAGAAAGGAGAAAATCGGCGTCAGCGCGTGTCTGTCTACGAGCTCCACCAGATCCTCGGCATAGAAATCCTTTTTTGATTCCGTCTCGATCATGACGGTGCTCAGCTGCCCGAAGAGCCCGCCTGGCTTTCCCGGATCGGAATTGGGGTAGGTGGTGATACACGGGACTTTTATATTGAAGAACACCTTCGGACTATCATCAATCGAGGGAATCTTCGCGGAGTAGTTGCACATGTACTTCACCAGGCACTTCTCCTTATCAACCGGGGTCGTTTTCTCGATGAAGAAAGGAAAATCAAAGCTGATCCTCACCATCGTCGCGTTCAATTCTTTCAAGTACGCCCCGATGTTTTCACGGAGGGTCTGCGGACCGATTTTTTCCCTATGGCGATGCACGATCTGAATGAAGCGATCGATCCACCCGGCCTCAAACTCATGCATGAGCCTGGCGTTGATCGAAATATTAGCGATAGTCGGCTGCCCTTCGGGATGGGACCTCGATAATGCCTTTATGGGGAAGGGGAGGTCCCCTACGCCAACATCGACCAGAAATCTTTTTTCTTCTTTCATGACCTGGTTCTCCTTTCGTTGATTTGTTGTATCTCTTCCTGCATGATTGACCATTTATCGCACGGAACTCCGTATGCCTTGACGGCTGAATCTGCGCTGGTGTACGTCCGGTACCCGGCTCCGGTTTGATGATCGTCCTTAATCCTGATGCCGAGAAAAACGAGCCCGTCCAATATTGTTTGTATGAAAGGCAACGATTCGTCGAGATGATCGGTGATGAATATCAAGGCATCGGCACCGTCGAGCAGTGCGAGGAACGCCCCCATGTATCGCAGGATGTGGTACCGAAGCAGATCACGACACTCGCCGCCATCGGCGCAGCTGATCACCTCGAGGTAGTTGCTCTTCCTCTTCAGCAGGCCGCTGAACCCGCTTTTTCTCATCAGCATCTCGTTGATTTCATTCAGGGATACACCGTTGGCAAGGATCTCGAAGACGATGGACGGATCGATATCTCCGCAACTGGTAGCCGAAGGGATCCCTTCCATTGGCGAAAACCCAATGGTCGTATCTATCGGGCGGCCGCCTGAGAGCGCCGTTATGTTGGTCTGATCGCCGAGATAGACGCTGACAACTCTCTGCAGGTGGGTCCCGGTGAGGGATTTCAGCTTTTCCCACGCCCATTGATGGTAGATGCCGAATCCTCCGAAACGCTTCACCTCCTTGAAACGGAGCGTTTGCGGAATGGCATAGGTGCTGGCCACTTCGGGAAGGTGGGAAAAAAGAGCCGTGTCGCAGAACAGGACGTGTCGCGCCTGGGGGAAACGGCGGCGGCATTCCCGGACGGTCGTATGGATCAGGCCGTTGGATTCCGGCAGGTACTTGATGCAGCGTTCAATCTTCTTCTCGATCGGCGCCGATATGATGCTGACGGGTTCGACTATCTGGCCACCGCCGTGGCACAGAAAATATCCGATGGCCTCTACAGCACCACCGGCGACCGCCTGCTTGAGGATTTTTTCGATCCAATTCGATTCCGGGTACAGGCCCCCTTCGTCAATTTTTTTATCGGCGTCGAAAACAGCCCACCCCACCTTCGGGGGTTGGGGATCAAACAGTAACAGCATTTTCCCCCCTGCGCAAGAGCTTCAGACCCTCCCAGCAGATCACCAACTCCTCTTCGGTCGGCATGGCAATGATCTTTACCCGTGATGAATCTGTTTGTAATACGGAGATTTCCTCCCCGGTGCATTTTTTATTCTCCTCGCCATCCAGCTCGGCGTCCAGCCAGTCCATCTTATTGCATACGCGCTCGCGCACCAGCCAATTCTTAGCCCCGATATCGTCGGTGAAAATTAAAAGATCGACCCCCCCCATCAGCACGCCGTAGCTTCCGATGTACTTCCGGATCCGGTAGACGTACATATCAAATGCCAGCTTCGCCTTGGGATCATCCGATATCTTCTGGATGATATCCCGGATATCGCTGGAGAACCCGGAGATGCCCAATAACCCGCTTTTTTTATTCAACTGATCCAGAAGGTCATCGGGGCGATACCCGTAGTTCGCCATCAAGTAAGTGGAGAGGATGGGATCGATGTCGCCGCTCCTGGTGCTCATGATCAAACCCGGCAGGCCTGTATATCCCATCGAGGTGTCGACCGAGGCGCCGTACTTGATCGCCGCGACGCTGGATCCACCGGTGCCCAGATGGCATGCGACGATCTTTAACCGTTCGAGGGGCAATCCCAGAAATTCGCTGGCACTCCGGACGACGTACTGATAAGATAATCCGTGGAAACCGTGCTTGCGGAAGCCGTACTTCTTTGCGATATCTTCCGGCAATGCATAGGTGTAAGCACAGGGAGGAATGGTGGAATGGAATGCACCGTCGGCAGTGACGTACTGGGGAAGATCGGGATAGGTTTTCCGGCATTGGGTGATGACTTTGAGCATCGCCGGGTGGTGGATGGGGAGCATCGGAGTGAGTGATTTTAATTTCGCAAGGACATCGTCGGTGATCCACGCAGTCGTAAAATACCCGGCGGCATGCCCCCATCGATGACCGATGTAGTCGACGGCAACGTTCAAATTCCGCAACTTATCGAGAACCATCAGCGCTGCCTGCCCATGATTAGATAATGGGATCTCGAGCTGCTCATTGGTTAATTCGTGATGAAATTCAATCGAAGATGGTTTACTCCCCTTGACGCCGACCCGGTGCGCCTTGCCGCTGAAGACGGGATTCGGGGGGGAACCATCAACGATATCGAAGACCTTGAACGTTAATGATGAGCTGCCGCAATTGAAAGTAAGTATCTTCATTATCTGGAAAACCGCATTAATTTCACGTTTAAAATCATTTCAAACACCTGATTTGCCGGAGTGGCCGTAAAGTTAGATGGAAATTTCTATTTTCCGCCTGAAAGTCCTTCCTGGGATTTCGGGGATATTCTTTTCCCTTATGTATATTCTTTCGGCTCTTCTTCCCCGCGCAGAACCCTGAGGGCCGCCAGGGAAAGGGCCTCCATTTCGTCTTCTCCCGGGTAGATAAGAATCGGGGCGATGAAGCTGACCCGCGCCGTTATCCAGCCGGTCAGCATCTCCGAGCGGGCCAGGGCGCCGGTGAGGACGACGGCGTCCACCTTCCCCTCCAGCACCGCGGCCATGGCTCCAATCTCCTTGGCCACCTGGTAGGCCATCGCTTCATACAGCAAGGCCGCCTTTTCATCTTTTTCCTCTATAATCCGGCGTTCCACCTCCAGGGCATTGGAGGTGCCCAGGTAGGCCGAAAGGCCCGCATGCCTGGTGACTTTTTTCAACATTTCGTGGCCTTCGTGACGCTGGGAGTAACACAGCTCTATTAATTCCACCGCCGGGAGAGTTCCGGCGCGTTCCGGGGAAAACGGCCCCTCTGAATTGGCATTATTGACATCTATGGCCCGCCCCCGGCGGTGAGCCGAGACCGTGATGCCGCTGCCGAGGTGGCAGACGAGGAGGTTTAATTCCTGATATTTTTTATTGAGATCCCGGGAGGCCTTACGGGCCGCCGCTTTACAGTTGAGGGCATGCCAGAGGCTCTTTCTTGAAATTTCCGGAAGACCCGAAATTCTGGCCAGAGGGTGCATCTCATCGGTGGAAACAGGATCCGCGATAAAGGCGGGAAGGCCCAGGGAATCGGCTATTTCAAAGGCCATGAGGCCGCCCAGGACAGAGACATGCGGGGATTGGAGGCGCTGATGGCGGAGGTCATCGAGCAGCAGCTCGTTGATCCGGTAGGTCCCGCCCTCCAGAGGCTTAAGCGGGGCCCCGCGCCCCACGACAGCCGACAGGCTTTCGAGTGGAATTTCGTGTTTTTTCAGGGAATTGAGCACCGCCATTTCCCGCAGGGGGCGCTCCTCGGTAAAATCCTTGAAATGCGCCAGTTCCTCTTTCGTATGGACGATCGTCTCTGAAAAACGTTCGGCCTCGTCGTCATAGACTGAGACTTTGGTGGAAGTGGAACCCGGGTTTATGGCCAGTATGCGAAACAATCGGGGTTCTCCTTTCAGTCGTAGGCGAGCGCTTCTTCCTCTTCGCGCAGAACCCGAAGACCGCCCATGGCCAGGGCCTGCATCTCGTCCTCCCCCGGGTAAATCTTAACTTCGGCGATAAAACTCACTCTTTCGGTTATCCAGTCCGTAAGCATTTTGGAACGGGCAACCCCGCCGGTGATGATAATGGCATCCACCTTCCCCTTGAGTACGGTGGCCCTGGCGCCGATTTCCTGAGCGACCTGGTAGGCCATGGCCTCGTAGATCAGGCGCGCATAGTCGTCTCCTTCGGCAATTCTCTTCTCGACCAGGGTGGCATCGTTGGTATCCAGGTAGGCTACCATTCCCCCCTGGCCGTTGATCTTCTTCCTTATCTCCCCCGGGGTGTATTTTCCGGAAAAACACATTTCCGCAAATCTGAACAGCGGTACGCTCCCGCTTCGCTCGGGGGTGAAAGGTCCTTCGCAGAGTGCGTAGTTTACATTGACGACCTTTCCTCGCCGCATAGCGCATACGGAGATCCCGCCGCCCAGGTGCGCAATGACGAAGTTGAGCTCCTGGAGTGGCTTTCCCATGTCCCGGGCGGCCGCCCGGGCGATCGCCCGGATGTTGAGAGCATGAAAGATGCTGTCCCGCTCGATCTCAGGCATCCCGGTGATTTTGGCCATAGGCTCCAGCTCGTCCACGCAGACGGGGTCCACAATGAAGGATTCCACCGGGATCTCCGAGGCGATGCTGTAGGCCAGGATGGCCCCCAGGTTGGAGGCATGTTCAGCCCGCACCGCCAGGCGAAGATCCTCGAGCATTTTGGCCCCTACGCGGTATGTCCCGCCGGGAATCGGACGCAGTACCCCGCCTCTTCCTATGACCGCCGTGAAACTCTTCGGGTCTATTCCCGCCTTCTTCAGTTCTTCGATGAGAATTTTTTTTCTGAAATCGAACTGGTCCCAGATCCTGCCGTAGTCCTTTAGTTCAGAGGCGCTGTGCCGGAGCGTCGTCTCAAAGACGGATTTCTCCTCTTCAAATACGGCGATCTTGGTCGAGGTGGAACCCGGATTGATGATCAGGAGGCGATGGTTATGATTTGACGCCATTGACAACACTTCTTTCTAAAAAGGACAAATTTTAGCCCGCCTCTGTATTACAGGAGGCGGAGCACTTTTGAATTCTATGCCGCCGGGTCTTTTCCTTCATCCGGCAGGAAGTGTCCGGCAGGAAGTGGGGATCGTTGGTAGAAGAAGACGAGGCGATGGAGAGGAACATGACCCTGATAGACCACCTGGACGAACTGAGACGACGTCTTCTTTATTCTCTGGCCGCGCTTCTGGCCGGCTCACTTTCCGGCTATTATCTTACGCCCCGTTACATGGACCTCCTCATCCGTCCCGTCGGGAAACTCTTTTTCATGGAACCGGCGGAGGCCTTTCTGGTCAGGCTGAAACTGGCCCTGCTGGCGGGTTTCATCCTCTCATCCCCAGTCCTTCTTTATCAGGTCGCGGCCTTCTGCCTTCCAGCCCTGACCAAGAACGAGCGGAAGTATCTTTTTATCGTCTTTCCGTTTGCCGTCGTTTTTTTCATCGGCGGCATCCTGACCGCCGCCTTCCTCATCGTCCCCTTCGGGATGAAGTTCCTGCTGAGTTTCGCCACCTCCGATATGAGACCCCTGATTTCGGCCGATCGATATTTTTCCTTTTTGATCTGGACCGCCCTGGCCTCCGGCCTGCTCTTTGAGATGCCCCTGGTTTTTCTCTTCCTGGGGCTGTTCGGCCTGGTACGGACTGCAACCATGAATAAATGGCGAAATACGGCTTATCTGGGCCTGGTCGTTCTGGCAGCAGTCGTTACCCCTTCCCCGGACCCTCTGACCTGCATCCTGGTCTCGATTCCGCTCGTTCTGTTATATGAAATCAGCGTCCTTTTTGTGAGGATGACGGAGAAAAAGAAGGAGAAAGAAAACGATGAAACCGATCATCTCGGTGGTGGGGCGTTCCAACAGCGGGAAGACCACCCTTCTTGAGAGACTGGTTCCCGAAATCAGGCGCCGTGGTTATTCCGTGGCGGTGATAAAACATCACGTGAACGGTTTTGACCTGGACAGGGAGGGCAAGGATTCGTGGCGAATATCCAAAGCGGGCGCCGATGCCGTCGTCCTGGCCTCTCCGGGGAAACTGGCCCTGCTGCAAAATATGGACGGAGAACTGTCTCCGGACGAGATTGCGGAACGCTACCTTAAGGATGTGGATCTTGTTTTTACCGAGGGTTTCAAGAGTCTGGATAAGCCGAAGATTGAACTTTTCAGGGCGGATCTCGGGGAAGGGCGAATCCCCTCGAATGAAGAGCCAATCGCCTTCGTCTCCAACGATGAAAAGCTTCCCGCAACGCCCTCTTTCCGGTGCGAGGAAATTTCAGCCCTGGCGAATTTTATTGAAAAAGAAATTTTAGGGAGGTGTTCAAATGGGGAATCTGGGATTCGGTGAAATTGTCCTGATCGCCCTGGTGGCGCTGATTTTATTCGGCCCGAAGAAACTTCCGGAATTGGGGAAGGCCCTGGGGAAAGGTTTCCATGATTTTAAAAAAGCACTTGAGGGGAAATCCGAGGAGGTGCCTTCGCCGCCGGAAGAAAAGATAAGTTGAGGGGTACCCCATGCCTGCAAAAATACTGGTCGTAGACGACTCCGTTGAAATTGTTAAAATGCTTCGCACCTCCCTGCAACTTGAGGGCTATGAGGTATGGGAGGCCCGGGACGGCAAAATTGCTCTGTCGATTCTTGGCGAGAAGATCCCCGATCTAATCATCCTGGACATTTCCCTTCCCGAGATGGATGGCTTCGAGGTCTGCCGGCGCATCCGCGAGCAGAGACTCAAGGTGCCCATCATCATGCTGACCGCCCAGTCGGACGTGGAGCAGCGGGTGAAGGGGCTGAAGGCCGGCGCGGATGATTATCTCGGAAAACCCTTCAGTCTTTCAGAGCTTCTGGCGCGGGTCCGAGTCCAGTTGCGGCACATGGACGAAGCAAAAGTCCGGGCCCAGGATCTTCTCAGAGCCCAGTGGGACGAGATCAACAAGGGCTTCAAGCTGGCCCAAAATCTGCAGCAGCCCCTGGGGCTTTCCCTTGCTTTTCCGGGTCTGGAACTGGGGATCCAGTACCTCCCGGTAGGCAAAATCGGGGGGGATTTCTACGCCATCCAGGAGACTTCAAAAGACCGCATTGCCGTTATCATCGGGGACGTCGTAGGCAAGGGAGTGGCGGCCAGCCTCCTGATGGCATCCGCTTATTATCTCCTTCATAAGTTGATGCAGAGCGACCTCTCGCCGGGGGAGATTTTCGCGGAGGCCAACGAAACCCTGAGGCGGGACCTCCAGGAAATGGAGAGCTTTGTAGCGGCTTTTTGCGGAATCTGGGAGCGCACGACCGGAAAATTCACCTTCTGCAATGCCGGGCACCCGCTTCCGTTGCTCATCCGCAAAAAAGACCACAAGCATGTCTTCCTTAATACCACCGGGTTTTTCCTGGCGGCCTTCCCGGACGGCCGCTATGTTGAAAAAGAGATTCTACTGGAGCAAGGGGATCGGCTTTTCTTTTATACGGACGGGCTTTCCGACCTGCGCGACATAAATGGCAATATCCTGAATCTAAGATGGATCTACCGGAAAATCATGAGAAACTTCGCCTTTCCGGTTCAGGAGATTTCCTCGATGATTCTTAAGGAAATCCATGACGTGATCGGGAAAAACACGGTTCAGACGGATGACGTTACCTTTCTTCTTCTTGAGGTGGATGGGGATGCCGCTTTGCCGCCGCCGGCTTGAAATGCAACAAGCGGTTTAATGAACGGGAGCAGGACTCTTGCTTTTCGGGGATTTCTTCTCTTTAGCGGCAGGCGGGATCACTTCGATGCGGTTATTCAAATCTTTTACTCCGGGAACGGCACGGGCGATTTTTTCGGCGACATCTTTCTGCTCCGGGTATCTGACATTCCCCCGGAGAGTCACCCGGCCTCGTTCCGAAGAGACGAAGATATTCAGCCCCCTCAGACCCTCCTCCTGAAAAAGAACACCCTGAATCCGGCCCTGGATGACCAGATCATCTTTCAGATCCTTCATGGTCACGGCGCCGGCATTGACGGTGATTTCGTCCTTAACGGATTTTATTCCCTCCACCGACCCTGCCAGCTCTTTAATTAAATTTTTCTCATTTTCGGTCTTAACTTCCCCTGAAAGCGTGGCCACGGCGTTTTCCACCAGGATCTCAAGGCGCAAATAGCTGAGCCCCCCCCGGGCGGCCAGTTTAGTCTTGATTTTTGCAGCCAGAGAAGCGTCATCCCAGGCCTGCCGAACGGCGCCATCGATTTTTTTCCCACAGCCGGGCGCCATGACCAGGAGAAGAAGGA
>Ga0074199_1001776_pt1 | contig 16278 bp, 13 predicted proteins | sample EPASupsiteSAE347_FD_64528 | JGI IMG/M metagenome (GOLD analysis project Ga0074199, IMG submission 64528) | Bioremediated contaminated groundwater from EPA Superfund site, New Mexico - Sample SAE3-47 | ecosystem: Environmental > Aquatic > Deep subsurface > Groundwater > Contaminated ...
TTAAAAATTGGCTCGAGAAAAGAAGAAAATTATTTACTCCGGAGGCCGCCGCGGCCGGAATCCACCCGCCTCGCGGCCTGTTAATGATGGGAATCTCGGGTTGCGGAAAATCGCTTTCGGTGAAAGCCATAAGTTCTCTATGGAACCTTCCCCTATTCAGGCTAGACATGAATCAAATCTATTCCGGAATGTTCGGTTCCCCGGAAGCCGCTTTCAACCGTGCCATCAGAAGTGTCGAAGCAGTTGCTCCGGCCGTCCTTTGGATCGACGAAATCGAGGGCGGTATCAGCAGCTCCGAAATGAAGGGCGGAGGAACGGGTTCGCACATATTCTCAGCGTTTTTAACCTGGATGCAGGAAAAAAGCGCCCAGGTATTCGTTGCCGCCACCGCAAACCGTATCGATTTGCTGCCCGCTGAAATAATCCGAAAGGGAAGATTCGACCAGGTTTTTTTCATCGACCTGCCCACCGATAAAGAGAGGGAAGACATTTTCCGCGTACATTTGAAGCGGCGCGGGAATGACCCCGACGCATTCGATTTGACGCTGTTGAGCGTGGCAACGGAATATTGGAACGGAGCCGAGCTTGAACATGTCGTCGAAGCCGCGATGGTTGAAGCCTTCAATCGCGGCAATCAGATGATGCAAGACGACTTGTACAACATCATCCGCGGCACCGTTCCCTTGGCGCGAACCATGGCCGAACAAATCAAATTCATCAAGGGGTGGGCGAGCGAACGGGCGATTTCAGCTTCAATTCCAGACAAGAACTGAACAAATAGCCCGCAGCCGCGAATAGTGCAGATTCTGTAACGCCGCATGCTCGGATAAAAAGGATTTCTTGGGCGAAGTGTTCAGTCCCGAGAAAAGAGCAAGCGCCTCGTCAAAAATGAGGTCGGTGACATGGCTTTTCCGCTCGGTGCCGACCAGTTTGAGAGCGAGGGCTGATCGGACCGCATGAGTTGCAGGTATCATCCTGGTCCCAGGAAATTTTGCCTCTTTGACGATGGCATCGAGATCAAGTGCGATCAGATGCGGCATTAGTAAAAAGAGACCGGCAATACGGGAATGAAATTTTCGTGGAATCCATTCGAACTTTCGAACGTCGGCCACGGTGGCATTCAGGGGGTGAGGATGCGCAGGGCGTTCCAGGGAATCTCGACGCATTAAACGAGCAAATCCTTCTTCCTGCAAAATTTCCCAAATGGCGGTGCAGCTCAGTTTGTGCCCCAAAGCTTCCAATTCCATCTGAATGTCATAAACAGAATAGTATTTCTTTCGCATGCCGACAATCAGATCGTGAACCTTCGGAAGGTCTGGAGGAAGGCTTGCGACCCCGCTCCACCTCGCGGAAAAATGTGTGTTCGGGTTCATTTCGGAATTGATGGCAAAGGACGCGAAAGTAGCCTGGGCTAAAGCCAAATCGCCTGGCAATCTCGGCTGACGCCCCTTCCCCGAGATAAAAGGCTCTCAAAGCCTCATATTGACGTTGAAAAGGGTTTGTTGGAGTCATCTGGAAGCAAATGGGAATCGGCACCGCGAAAGGAAAAGAGGCTGAAAATTTCCCTTCCGAGCGTCAATATTTGTTAGGCAATTTTTGGTCCGTGGAAATTCAGGCTAGCTTTTATACGTTTCAATGTTTTTTTTCAATAACGTTTACAGCTCGGGAACTTGCCGCCAACGGTGGTATTCCGATAAAAGCTCGAACAACATTTCGTGATGAGCCGGTCGAAGCGCGAATGAGTGGATAATGAAATCCCCTGCTTCAGGTTCACTTCCTATGATGCTTCAATTCTGCCGAAATTTACGCTGAAGGCAGCCTTCTGACCGACGACTATCCGTGGATCGTTCCCGAAGCCGTTCGACCCCGGCGGATGCATCGTATCCATACGCATTCCGTGGATTATGAAAGAAAGCATTTGCATGAAGAATGTTTTTGTATTATAATAATATTAGATTAATCTAACATTATAACTACGGACAAACAATGTGATGAGATTCTAAATCTTGATTCATTGGTAATGAAAAGGGAGCGACAATCTCATCGCGTGGGATCGCGCAGCGGAGGGTTGCTTCGAAATTCCCATCGAAAGAATGCCTATGGGTGTTGATCTTCAAGGATCGAGGAGTAAATCGTGGTTAGAATCAAGCAAACCTTGTCGGAGATGTCGGACGGTCAAACCGCCACGATTCGAGATATCGACTCCGCTTCTCCGATCGCTTCCAGGCTGTTTGATCTGGGTTTTATCCCGGGAACCAAAGTTCAGGTTGTTCGGCGTGCACCGCTTGGAGATCCCGTTATGTTTCGCGTCAGAGGGTATCAAATCGGTCTCAGATTAAGCGAAGCACGGTGGATAGACGTCGACACGGATTTATTGGATGTACTATGAGTGATTTCATCCGCGACTCGAAGGTGTTCGCAAGAAAAATCTATCTGGTTGGAAACCCGAATACGGGTAAAACAAGTCTGTTCAACGCTTTGACCGGTGAGACGCGTCGCGTCGGAAATTGGCCCGGTGTCACCGTGGAACGCATCGAAGGGTTCGCTACGAAGGGTGATCTTAAGCTGCATTTCATCGACTTGCCGGGAACCTATTCGCTTTCGCCCGCGACTCCGGAAGAGGCGATAGTTTTGTCGGCGCTCGACGACGCCGCGGTCAGCACGATTCTTAACATAGTCGACGTAGCGAATCTGGAAAGAAATCTCTTCCTCACCTTGCAGCTTTTCGAGTTGGGCCTCAAACCCATAATAATTCTCAATTGCATCGACGAGCTTGAGCGCAACGGCGGTCGAATTCTTAAGAGTGAATTGGAACGAATTACCGGCTGTACGGTTTATTTAACGACGGCCAGAACGCGAGAGGGCGTTGATTCTCTGTTAGAGGCTCTCTATTTGCCTGATGAGTCGCAATCGACTCCGCTTTCGAAGGAAGTGTGCCTAAGCGAACGGTGGCTTGATGCCGTAAAAAAGGCTCTTTCCTTAAAAGGAATTATATGGCAAACCGCGCATGTTCATGACAAATTCGTTGCGCTCCAAGCATTAATAACTCCAAACGGTATGGAAGACAATCCGGGGATTGCCGATGTTCGCGAAAAGTTCTTGTGCGAAATCGAGCGGGAGGAAAAATGCACGTATGCAAACGGCCAATTGGCGTGTGTCTTAGCATCCGACAGATATCGACGGATTGCGCGGATCGTCTCCCGATCGCTGGTAATATCGCGGAATTCGGCGGGCAATGTTCAAAATCGTCTGGATGCATTGCTGACGAACAAGTGGTTGGGTTTTCCGCTTTTCTTTCTGATGATGGGTATGGTTTTTTGGACTACTTATAGTTTTGGGGAAATCCCGGCAGGCTATATAAGAAGTTCGATCGAATGGTTGAAAAGCGAAGCCTGGATGTTGATGCCTGAAGGTTTTCTGAGGGAAATGACGGTTCAAGGAATTCTGCCGGGTATCGGCGGCGTTTTGGTTTTTCTTCCTAATATTCTAATTCTGTTTTTTTGGTTGGCTGTTTTGGAAGATTCGGGCTATATGGCCAGATCGGCATTTCTCATGGATCGATTAATGGTCGGCATCGGTCTGAACGGTCGGGCGTTTCTTCCGTTGATGATGGGCTTCGGATGCAATGTCCCGGGCATTATGGCGACTCGAATAATCGAGGATCGGACAACAAGATTATTGACCATCTTTTTATTGCCGATGGTGGGATGTTCGGCCAGATTACCCGTAATCGTGCTGTTGTGCGGAATATTTTTTCCGAATCGACCCGGTTTGTGGCTGTTTTTACTCTTCTTCGTGAATTTGCTCTTCTTGATCTGCATTGCACGCTTTTGCCGCAGCTTGTTCTTTGAGAATCGCCGATCGTTTTTTTTGCTGGAGATGCCGCCATATCGCATTCCAGGATGGCGAAATGTGTTCGCGGCTCTTCGGGAGAAAACTCTTCATTTTATTGAAAAAGCCGGAAGCGTAATTCTTTTCGGCAGTATCTTGATTTGGGGGCTCACGGCTTTTCCTCGGGATGTAAAGCTGAGTCGCGATTATGCTCAAGAGATTTCCCTGTTGCGGAAATTGCCGATCACGGAGACGACAACGCGGAAAATTCACGACTTGAATTCATCAAGGGATCAAGAAACAATATCGGGAAGATATATCGGAATCATGGGAAGTTACCTCCATCCTCTTGTTAAGCCGCTTGGTTTCGGGTGGCGCGAAGCCGTTTCGCTCATTCCCGGATTTCTGGCGAAAGAGAGCATCGTTTCGACGCTTAACATCCTTTACGCAGCAACGTCAAAAGATATCGGCGATGCCATGCATCGCGAGGGAATGAACCCGTTGAAGGCTTTTTCATTTTTGCTGTTTACCCTTTTGTATGTACCCTGCCTTCCGACGATCGGCGTTATATCGAGGGAAACGGCATCGTGGAAATTTACGGCGGTTGCCTTCTTTGTGCCCGGCATGCTAGCATGGATCTTGTGTTTCATGGTTTATCAGATCGGATTGCTTTTCTTTTAAAAGACGCATCGGAAAGCGAGAAGTTGTGGAAACCGTTTTCGTTTCAGTCCTTTTACTGCTGGCAATGGTCCTGTTGATTCGCCGATTTTTCCGGGAAATCACCGGAAAGTCGTGCCGATCTTGTACCGAAGATTGCCGGGCTTGTCCAGCCACTCAAAAACAAGGAGGGAGGATTAAGTGAAGGTCGTTAAATTCAAACTTTCTACCACCCTCGAATCTTATCTCGAGAAAACTCATGATATTCAGAAAAAATACGGCGCTGTAAGGGTTACCGATTTGGCGACGGAGATGGGTTGTCGACTTCCATCTGTTACCAGCGCATTAAGAAGACTTGCCAAGCTAAGTCTCGTGAATTATGAAGCTTATCGACCGGTGACTTTGACAAAAGAAGGACTGTCCGCCGTGCGTAAGCTGAGCTGTCGTCATCGCATCATCGCCGATTTTCTTATTGATATTTTGGCGCTTCCCAAGGATTTTTCCGAGGAGGAAGCCTGTAAATTGGAACATCGAATTTCCGTGAGAATTTTAAATCGTTTGGGAAGTTACGTCGACTTCATCAGAGAGCTTCCCGATGGTTCCTCGGCACTCAAAATGCAGAGAGAGAAATTCTTGAAATTCTTGGGCATCGGCTCCGAACCGCCGTCGAAAGACTCGGAGAGCTAGAGATTCTAGAGCGGATTGAAAAGGTTGAGTGATGCCTTCCCTCGAAAAAATTCTTGAACTTCTCAGATCGCCGGAAGAATCCGAACGACGTCACGGAATTCTTGATCTTGTGAGAAGCGGGCTACCGACGGCTGTAAACATTCTGTCCGATTTGGCACACAAGGATTCGAGCCTTGAAATAAGGTATTATGCGCGTCGAGCCTTGGACTCTCTCAAGAAAAAGGCGCTTATCGAAGCCGCTGAAAACTTGATCAAACCATCAATGCAAAATCGCGGGAAAAGTTTGTCTGAACTTTTAGGGTCTCTTGACCCGAATATCAGGCTTGAGGGTTTGAAAATGGCGTTTGAAGATGCCGATATCGCAACCCTGCGTTTCATTCGAATCGGTCTTCAAAGAGAGAGCTTGCCTGAGCTCAGAGCCGCCTTTATTACGGTTTTGGGACGTTTCGGGCAAAAGGCGGATGTTCCGCAGATATGCGATTATCTCCGCGATATCGATCCGCGGGTACGGGCTACCGCCGTTGAAGCGCTGTCATCACTGGGAACCCAACCTGCGTTTTTTCATTTGGTGCCGATGCTTGAAGATGTCGATGACCGCGTCAAAATGAATACGATCAAAGCGCTTGAAAAATACGGCGGGTCGTCTCTTTTCTCCTTGCTTCAGCAAATGGCTTTGGAAGGGGAAATATGGATGCGGGATTCCGCGTTGTTCGGCCTGAATTATTTCAAAATCCCATATTCGATGAGAGTTTTGGGAGAAATCGCGGAAACCGATCCGGAGGAAAAGCTTCGGGATAAAGCAATCGATTATCTGCGTACAAATGCCCGCAAGGGAAGCACCGAAGCGAGGGAAATCCTCGCCGGGCTGGGAGAATCAATCGATGGAACAGATGACGAAAGCCCCGTTCCTCCCGGTTTTGAGAACAATGACGACAAGCGGGGGCGTCGGCGAAAATGACCTCTTGACCGCAATGAAAGATGATAGGAAGCTTTGTCGTTACCGGGCTTCTTCAGGCGTGTGCGGAAAACCCGCCGGTTGTTCGACACTGCGTGAAATTAATGGATAAAATGAAATCGGATGAAATCTTCGCGTTACCCTCTTCGGAAAATGATTTGGGTGTCTTCAGGGAATGGATTAAAACCGATGGAATTGAGAACTTAACTTGTCGTCCGGTGGAAAAAGGGAAAAGAGTTTCTCCATCGAAGGATGTTGAGATATTTTCATTTTTTTTCGAAGACCGCGCGGTTCCGGCAGGAAAATTTACCCTTTTCGATTTTAATCCGAGAAATCGGTCGGCTGAATTCGGATATTCAATTCATCCTCAACGTCGTAATGCGAAAATAGGTTCAGAAATGCTCATTTTTTTCGTAAACAAAATTTTCAAGGAGCGTGATATGAACAAGTTGTTTTGTCAGACTTGCTCGACGAATATCGCATCAGTCAAGCTTCTCGAAAAGCTTGATTTCAAAAGAGACGCGGTTTTACGGGAACACCACGAGATCGGTGGAAGTCTTTTCGACGATTACATTTTCAGCCTTCTTCGCGGCGAATGGCAACAAAGCCGGGTTTTTAATAAACGTATCTGATGCCGATTTGAATTATGTCGATGTCAAAGAGAAATGTCGTGTACCATGGCGGATGTCGTCTATATCATTTGAATTACAAGCTCCAAAAATAAAATCGTGAATTAAGGACGCTGTTGGCCCAGGAATTTTTTCAAAGCGAGATCATGGTAATTTTTGGACGTCGGCCCTTCCGAGAAGGTTTTGGCGGAGCGGGCGAGTCTTGATGCGACGGCTTCGAACTCGGCCTGACTGACGTCCCGAAGCGACATGTACAACCTGACGATTCCCTGGAGGTAGCTGAAAAGCGGGTTGAAATCCGACCCATCGGGGCGACGACGTAGAAGATTGTACAGTCGCTCGAATTCGACGTCCCTTTCGACCCGCCTCGTTGAAGTGCAGAAATTTATCGCCATTCGTTCGATGAGGGTGAAGAACAACATATACTCATTCGTGGGCCCATGCCTGAAATCAGGCGGCTGCCGGTTTCCCGAAAACAAATCCGAAATCTTCTTGAGTTTCACCTTGGGAACGACGACCTTGCCCGACAGCACGAAAACCTCTTCCTCCAGCGGCTCGGGGGCGTTGTCTTCCGAAACCCGGATCGGAATCAAGACACCATGGCCTTTCAGCTCATAGTCAGCACCGGCCGCGGCAAGACAATCAATGACGGTTTTATCCATATCGCGTCTCCTTTCCTCTGAGAGTAACTGAAACCGCCGGAAGAAACAAGTCTCCTGAATGGTTTTTCAGTAATTCTCCATTTTGTGGCCAGATGCACTTTTGCCAAGAGATTCGTTTTTCTGGAGAATTACTGAAGCTGAATAAAGATAAACGATGCCTGAATTCTTTTTTTGGGTGTATAATCGTGTAATCATTTTTTCAGGAGGTCCGATTTTGCGTTTGCTTATGAAAGGCCTTTCTTTTTTTTTCATCCTTTTTCCCTGCTTTATTGCGTTTGGCGCCGACGACAAGAGCGGATTACCCAAGGACTTGATCGATGTTCGTTATAAACTTTGCCCGTTCACGCAACAACCTGCTAAAGAAGAAATCGCCGCTATTTTTAACGGTCGAGTTTACCACTTTTGCTGCCCGAAATGCATCGAAACCTTCAACAAAGATCCCAAACAGAGCATCAGCAAAATTCAGAACGCGAAAGAAGTTCCGTTAAAAGTGACGAATGTCGATGAGAAATGTCCCGTTCTCGGCGAAAAAGCCGATGTTAATATTTTTATTGTCAGGGATGACAACATTACTTTCTATTGCTGTGCCGGGTGCATCGGCAAAGACAAACTTTCCGACAATACCGACAATGCTTCGGCAACAAAGATTGAAGAACCTAAAAAGACCCAAGAAATCAAATCGTCGGAAAAATCAGAGTAGAACCTTGCCTGTTGAAGGTTTGTCGACGAGTAATTTTATTACCGAGCACGCCGAGAGAGCTGAGATTAAAACTAGAGGAATTGCTGCCGGTCCGATTTTCTTTCGCAGTGATCTCAGCGGCTCTGCTGTCAACTACAATCTTCAATGAAATTATTTTGCATATTCATCAGTATCCTAGTGATTTCATTTACAGCTGACATTCTATATTCCGGAGAAATTCCCGCGCCTTCGGTAAGTATCGCAACTTCGTCTGGGGAGACTCTTCCAGCTCTGATCGAGGAACTTCTTTTGAATAATCCGTCGATTCGAGCAGCACGAGAAACAACCGCCGCCGCAAAGGAACGCATCGCGATTGAAAAAGCTTGGGCCGATCCCATGCTGGGTTTCATGGTTATGCCCACTCCGACTGCCGAGATGACAATGCTTTCGGGAGCACGTAATACGGAAATTTCCCAGCAAATCCCTCTTGGCGGCCAAAAACGTCTTGCCGGTCGTATTGCCGAAACCGGAATGAAAATTGTTCAGGTCGAAGAATCGCTGGAAAAGCTTACACAGATTGAATCTCTCAAGATTGCTTTTGAAGAAATCGCCTACCTTGATGCGGCCATCGAAATTTTAACCGAGAATCAAAAAGTTCTCGACCAAATTTCAGGGATGGTTGTGAGTAAAAGCTCTTACTCTGTGCTGTTAAGCGAAATTCAGAGAATTCAGACACAACTCTCTCAGGCCGCGTATGATGAAGGATTACTTCGCGAATTGCGAACGGCGGAGCTGGCAAAATTGAATGCTCTCCTGAATCGACCAATCGATCGACCAATCCGAATTGTCGGCGATACACGCGCTGATCCTCCACCCGCCTCATTAGCCATTTTACTTGATCTTGCCCAACAGCGGCAACCCGATATTCGCATGGCTGAATTTGAGAAAACCATGGCTCGGCAGGAAATTTCCATGGCCTGGAAAGAACGAGTTCCGGAATTTACACTCGGTTGGCGACAGCAACGCGATAAAAGCTGGCGCCAGGACACACGAGGAAATATCCTGACTTTTGACTTTTCGCTTCCTGTTTGGGGCGGGAAAAACGTCGCGCGAGTGAGCGAGGCCAAACACAAGGCTTTGGCGGCTCAAGAAAAGCTCACAGCAACTAGAAATTCGGCGACCGCAAACATAACGGGACAATTCGTTCGAATTCAAAACCTGTGGCGAACCGTTCGTATCTATGAAGATCGGTTGCTTCCGCAAGCGCTCGCCGCTTTGGAAGGGGCACAATCAAGCTCTTTCGTTCGAGAAAATCAGCCGTTGGAAAGTATCGAAGCTCAAGCGGTATACCTCAATTTTTGTTTGGCCCATCGAAGGGCGGTAGCGGATTACCGCCAGGCGCTTGCCCGACTGGAAACGCTGACCGGCCCTCTTCCTGATGGAACCGTAAAGCAACCATGAAAATAACAAGCGCACTGCTCTTCTTTTTGCTCCTATTGTGGCCAATTACCGTTCATGCCGAAGAACAACCAACGCATAATACCGATCTCGACATTATGTACCAGAAGATTGCGACCTACGACTTTCGCGATGATACGGTTCTTCCGCTCCAAAAAAATGTTTTAACGGCCTACTCTAAGGACGGCACCGAGACTGCGGATTTGGCGATGAAAGCCGACCCGGTACCGCTTGAAACTGTTTGGACGATAGCGTTTCTCAGAAATCCCGATCTCGAAGCCATGCGGCAAATGATAAGAGCGCGCGCTGAAATGTACCCGCAAGTGATGGCAATTGAAGCCTTGGCAGCCCAGAACCGCTCGTTTCTCCAGGGTATCAATACGCGAACAAGCATGACCGTCATGAATGAAAGCCCGGAGTTGCTGTTTCCCGGCCCGGGTATTCTGAGTTTCAACGGTCGACTGGCTCATCTGGAAGTTGAGATGGCTATGCAAGAATACACCATGAAACTTCGAGACATCGGAGCTGATCTGCTGGCTCTTTGCGCCGAGCGGGAATCTTACCGCAAGTCCCTGCTGGTCCTTAGCGACATGCTTCGCCTTTTTTCCGCGTTCGAGGATTCCCTGAAAACACGCTTTGTCACAAATCAGGCAATGTATCCGGAAGTAGCGCGTTTTCAAGCCGAGCGGGCCCGCATGATCGCAGAACGCGAAACCATGAAACGAATGATGGACTCATTTCTTGCGAGAATTAACCACCTTTTAGGAAGACCCACACTCGCTCCAATAGGTAATGTTCGACTGCCGCATCCATCAAAAACTCCCGATTTTAATTCAAGTTTGGACGAAGCTTTGGAACACCGCCAGGAATTGCATATTCAACGTTTGACGATTGACATTTTGCAAACCCTTTCCCAATTGAAGCATAGAGCGACTCTATCGCCGTTATCACCCGGATTTGCTTATCCCAAACCCGCTATGGAAGATATGTCCGAAAAAGGTCGAATGACAAAAAAGAAAATCATTCCAGATCCCTTAATCGTCTATCGACAAACCTTTCGCACTGAACCTTCAGCCGGTCTGTCAAACAATTACCAGGAACAAATCGCATTCTTGCGCGAATTGGATCATCGAATTAAGGCGGAAGAAGCAAGAGAAGAAGAAATGAAGAACGATACTTCCGCTCGTCTGGCTGACGCTCTGGCCGAATATACCAATTCCTTATTGAAGGAAACCACCGAGAGAAAGAAGGTTCTTCCCATTTTACAGCAAGGTTTGGAGAGCACTACAGCAAGTTTCCGAACCGGCAAAGTAAGTTTCCTCGAATGGCTGGAATTATTCATGAAGGTTCTGCAATCGAAGTTGGACGTAATTCAATACAGTGCTTCCGCATTCAAATCTCTGGCCGAAATCCATATGCTTCGCGGAACTCTTCGTTAACACATGGCGAACTTTGACATCATCATTTTTCTCCGGGAACCTTAACACCAACAGGTTCTATTTACCCGTGTAGCAAATTCTTTCAAGGCGGCCTCGACATGGAAAAACAAATGAATTGGCGCATGTGGATTCAGCTCATTGAGGTCCGATTACGATTCGTCGGCTTGCTTATTCTTACCGGGATTATTGTCGGATACTGGGATTCACTGACCAATTATTGGGAACGTTTTACCCGCTCCGCTTCCACGCCAAGCACCATCCTCCAGGAGATCGTCGAATACTTTTGCGCGATGCATCCGCAAATCGTTCGGGCCGAACCGGGGAATTGTCCGATTTGCGGAATGCCCTTGATTAAGCGAGCCAAAGGAATTTCCGCACCGCTTCCGCCTGAAGTCACCGGCCGAATTACGTTATCGCCGTATCGCATCGCGCTGGCCGGAATTCAAACACACAAAGTCGATTATCAACCGCTGATCCGCGAAGTGGAAACCCTCGGCGAAGTTGAGCTGGATGAACGTAAGTTGGCACGCATCTCAGCCCGATTTTCCGGTCGCATCGAAAGGTTGTTTGTGAATTTTACCGGAACCGGCGTAAAAGCCGGTGAACCGCTGGTTGAATTGTATAGTCCGGTCCTGATCACTACTTTTGAAGAGCTTTTAAGCAATGCCCGCAAAGGGCAAAACCTTGATGGATTTACCGCCGCCATAAAAAGAAAGCTTCTATATTGGGGAATTGAAAACGACCAAATCGACCAGGTGGTAAAGACCGGAATAGTTCCAGATCGATTTAGTATTCGCTCGTCCCTTAGCGGCATAATTACAAAGAAATCGATCGTCGAGGGGCAATATGTGGAGGAGGGAGCACCGCTTTTTGAAGCCGCCGATTTGAATATTCTCTGGCTGATTTCCAAGGTGTACGAAGACGACCTCGCATTCGTAAAAGTCGGTCAGACCACAAACTTTGAAACCGTCTCTTATCCCGGAGTTACCTTCGCGGGTACCGTAGCCTACATAGACCCGATCATCGAACGGGAAACCAGAACGGCAAAAGTGCGGATCGACATTGAAAATATTTCCATGAAACTGCGACCAGGGATGTACGGCAACGTAAAAATCAGAGTTCCGGTAAGTTCCATTCCTGATTTTCAAGCAGCATTTCAACCGTATATCGGGTCGGCCTCCAAACTCATATTTACATGCTCCATGCATCCTGAGGTTCAGCAGACCGACCCCGGAAAATGCCCCAAGTGCAATATGACGTTGATTGAAAAACGAATTTCCGAGTCGCCGCAAGAGACTCTTGAATACATCTGTCCCATGCATCCCGATGTGAAATCCGATAAACCGGGAAAATGCCGATTGTGCGCGCCATACATGGACATGGATCTGGAACCGCACGGCAAAGCACTCGCACCACGCAGAATATTAGCGGTTCCTGAAACAGCGGTCATCGATACCGGCCGACGAAAGATCGTTTACGTGGAAACGGCTCCCGGCCTTTTTGAAGGTCGAATTGTACAACTCGGACCGAGAGCTGAAATATATTATCCGGTTCTGTCGGGGTTAAAAGCCGATGATATCGTGGTCAGCCACGGTTCTTTTCTCATTGACGCCGAGACCAGGCTGAACCCGGCCGCCGGAAATCCAGAGCCGAAGGAAACGAGCAAAACCGTTGAAACCGATACCATGGAAAAATCAAAGTCTTCCGCCGACCACTCCGGCCACGGTAATTAAACCATGATTGAAGGGTTTATCGCCTATTGCATGCGCAACAGGGTTATCGTGCTGATTATCGCCGCCTCGGTTGCAGCGATTGGAGTAAGCATCGCCTACAACACACCCGTTGACGCCATTCCCGATCTTTCCGAAAACCAGGTCATTGTCTTTGCCGACTGGATGGGTCGAAGTCCCAAGGAAATCGAAGAGCAGGTCACTTATCCCTTATCGGTTAACCTTCAGGGATTGGCAGGCGTAAAAGCGGTTCGCAGTTCAAGCGAATTCAATTTTTCCATGATCAACGTCATTTTTGACGATTCGATCGAATTCTATTTCGCGCGGCAAAGAGTGTTGGAAAGGCTCGGCACCGTAAATACCCTTCTTCCGGCCGGGGTGGTGCCATATATGGCACCTGATGCGACAGCCCTCGGCCAGATTTTCTGGTACACGGTTGAAGGCGACGGCTACGATTTGGCAAAGTTACGTTCGATTCAGGATTGGTATGTCCGTTACCAGTTGAATTCAGTGTCGGGAGTGGCCCAGGTAGCTACGGTTGGCGGCGCGGCCCGCGAATACCAGATTGATGTCGACCCGCAAAAACTACGGGCTTACGGCATTACGCTGGGGGAAATAGTGTCGGCGGTTTCCCGTTCCAATTCGGCGGTTGGAGGAAAGATCGTTCACAAGGGCAATGCCGAATATCTGATTCGTTCGGTCGGCTGGATTCGATCGATCACGGATATTGAACAAACCGTCGTAGCAACGCGAGACCAGGTGCCTATTTACGTCAAGAATGTCGCCATCGTTCAGTTGGGGCCGGATTTTAAGCGGGCAATTCTGGAAAAAGACGGAAATGAGGCCGTCGGCGGAGTCGTCATGATGAGATTTGGCGAAAACCCGCTCGAAGTCACACGAAACGTAAAAGAGAAAATTCGGGCATTGCAGGCTGGTCTTCCAAAGGGTGTGAGAATCGAACCGTTTTATGAAAGAACCGCTCTGATTCAACGGGCCATTCATACGCTTACGGAAACCCTCACGGAAGAACTGATCGTTACATCGCTGGTCGTCATTCTTATCATGGGACATTTCGGCGCCGCGCTTACCGTATGTATAGTCTTGCCGCTGGCAGTGCTGGCGGCTCTCATTTTCATGCACTACTTTCAAATCAGTTCGAACATCATGTCGCTGTCGGGAATCGCCATTTCCATAGGGATCATCGTCGATCAAGCCATTGTCATGGTCGATAACGTCATGCACAATTTACAGCTGAAATTCAAAGATCAGCCGGTTACCGGAGACAACACCGAATATTTGATCCCTCACTGCCAGAGCGTGGGAAGGCCTATTTTCTTTTCCGTAACCATCATGGTGGTTTCATTTTTACCCGTATTTGCTTTAAGCGGCATGGAAGGCAAAATGTTTCATCCGCTGGCCTTTACCAAGGTTTTTGCTCTGCTGGCTGTGGCGATTCTCTCCATCAGTCTGGTTCCCGCCCTGGCAAATTGGTTTATTAGAGGACGAGTTTACGCGGAGAATGAAAGTTGGCTGGTACGACAGGTTGCGAATGTGTACAAACCCCTGCTGTGGCTTTTGATGAATCGGCCCAAGCTGGTCATTTGGCTATTTGTCGTCATATTGTCCCTCGGAGGCTTGTTCGCGGGCCGATTGGGGCGAGAGTTCATGCCGACTCTCGATGAGGGATCTTCTCTTGAAATGCCTATTACCGTACCGCGGGTTTCCATAACCGAGGTTGCCGACGATATCAGAGTTCGTGATGCGATTATTCGACAACTGCCCGAAGTTGAGCTGGTGGTTGGAAAAGCCGGCCGAGCTGACACGCCAACCGATCCATCGCCGCTTGATATGATCGAAACCGTCATCAACTACCATCCCAATGAACACTGGCACAAACGAATGTTCAAACGGGCCGATGCAGAAACGCAAGCCGAAAGAGCCGTTAACGCCTTCATGCGTTTAGGTGTTTTAAGCGCTACCGCTACTCCCGAACTTCAACAAAAGATCGGCAAAGATATCGCCATGGAACAAATTGACCGCTTTGATGCGGCAATGCGCGTCGTGGCAGTCCAACGCCGGTTGGAATATAACCCCATACTCGGGGAAAAACTCCTGGTGAAATTTCAAGGAGAATTGCTGAACCATGCCAAGGCATTGGGAGCTATAAAACAAGCCACATCCACATTTATCTTACCGCAAAATATTCGTAGCGAATTTTCGCCCTTATTGGCTAAAGGCATCAGTATTGAACAATTTGACCGGCTCTTTCAGGAAATGAAAAGGCAGTTGGTTCAACGCAAAATCATCGCCGACAATAGCGATCTGCGAGCCGAATCGCAAGGTATCTTGAATTCTATATTTGAGGCCATCTGTACGCTTTTCGGAAAACATCGTTTCGATGTCGTTGAATCTCTCTGGGAGTTGTTGAAGCAAGAACGCCTTAGTTTATTGTCTCAACGAACGGAATTGGTGAACAACGATCTTTTTCATACCGCGGCTTCGATTTGGACTTCCCTTGCTATGGAAGCGATTATATCCAAAGCGCGAAACAAGGGAATTTTACTCAGGAACTTATCTGAAATCGAAAAGCATACTCTTGAAAAAGAGTTGACCGAAACCTTCAAAAGCGAGGTTTTTCTCTGGAAAAAGACCAAGACCGACCTCGTCGGCGAACTCGATCAAATGCTGACCATGCCGGGTTGGGGTAATATCTGGACACAGCCCATCATCAATCGCATTGATATGTTGAGCACCGGCGTTCGAACCATGATCGGCGTGAAGGTTTTCGGGAACGATATTCTGAAAATTCAGGAAATTTCCGAGCAAATCGCAGCCGTTCTAAAGCAAGTTTCAGGAGCAGCTGATGTTTTCGCGGACCAAATTATCGGCAAGGGATATCTCGAAATTGAGATTGACCGCAAAAAGGCCGCGAAATACGGTATTTCGATCGGAGACATACAAGACACGATCGAAATCGCCCTTGGGGGAAAAACAATCACGACAACCGTTGAAGCCCGGGAACGCTATCCGGTTCGCATTCGCTATGCGCGCGATTACCGGGAAGACGAAGAAAAGATCCGACGACTCTTGGTCGGCGGCAGCCTTTCCATGGGCGAAGCAATCGGCACCGAAATGGGCGAAACCGCCGAAAATACAAGCGTTCAAAGCCCGGGAGCAACACGGGCAATCGCGCCGCTGCAGATTCCGCTGGCGGAAGTTGCACGCGTTAATGTCGTTGAAGGTCCCGCCATGATTAAAAGCGAAAACGGCATGCTTCGAAGTTACGTGCAATTGAATGTTCGGGATCGGGATATCGTAGGATTCGTTGAAGAGGCGCAACGCCTCATTGCCGCGAAAATTACACTTCCACCCGGAATGTATATCGAATGGAGCGGTCAGTTTGAACATCAAATTCGCGCTCGACGAACGCTCACCATCGTCTTTCCCATAGTCATTTTGATTATTTTTATCATTCTATATCTTACATATCATGACCTAGCCGATGCGATTCTTATGATGATGGCTGTCCCCGGCGCAGTCGCGGGCGGGGT
>Ga0074199_1001778_pt1 | contig 16267 bp, 14 predicted proteins | sample EPASupsiteSAE347_FD_64528 | JGI IMG/M metagenome (GOLD analysis project Ga0074199, IMG submission 64528) | Bioremediated contaminated groundwater from EPA Superfund site, New Mexico - Sample SAE3-47 | ecosystem: Environmental > Aquatic > Deep subsurface > Groundwater > Contaminated ...
CAACATCCGCTCCAGCCATAAGATCAGGCATATCCTCCGGTGAAGTAACGATATCTAACTTTGAACCAGAAGATTCAATTTCCTGTAGCAATTGATTCCGATATAGATAAGCAGGACCAGTCACAATGATAATTTCGAGGCTCTCCATAAAAATCTGTTTTAATAACTGAACAATCTTTAATGTTACATTATCAGGATCGCTGCCACCCATTGTCACCAGTATCCTGCGAATCTTGTCCGGGATTTCTCTCTCCCAGCTTTTAAACAGTCTGAATTCTCGCCGTAGAAGAGCAAAACGAGGTCCGAGAAGAAGTCTGGTATACAACTCACGGCGGCAATATAGTGAGGCATCTGCGTAAATATTCTGATTTAAGATAATATCGGCGTAGTAATGACGCGCATGGCCGTAATCATCAATCCATAGCAACTTGAACCCGTCTTTCTTGATGCTTAGCTGATAATCGGAATCAAAATGATAACCGTCGAGGACCAACCAAGTATCTTGTTTATCATTATCCTTGCTTATTCTTTTTAGGACCTTCAATGTACACTTAAGATCAGACGGATCCGGGTGGACGGCTGGCTGATCTATGAACTCGAAACCTTCCGATTCAATCCGTTGATGAAGGGCTTTACTATCGCAATAACTGAGAAAAATCGGTTTGCCGCCAAGATCCTGCCAAGCTTGGGCAAGGGCCAAACAGCGCATTATGTGGCCGGTACCGATTTGTGAGGTGGCATCGGCACGAATCAGTAAAACATTCATGTAAGACGCCAAAAACCACTATGAGCCACCGGACCTTTAAGCCGTTCACTGAGATTTCCATGGTCTATCGCCTCAACAAGGACATCGAAAATATCATCCACAGCATTCAGATAGGTTTCAATGTGCTCATCATCATGGGCAAAAGTGGCATAAAATCCTTTACCCGCCAGGAATCCCCTTTCGAGCATCAGTTGCGTGAAGAGGGTATGGGCTTCCTGGCTCTGATTTCCCTGGATGAGAAAATGACTCAACGGCGGTATCCCCCCCACTTCCAAGGGCAATCCTGCCCGCAGGGAGGATTGCCTCCAGCCTTTCTGAATGCGCTCACCGGTCATGATCAAGTGCTTCGCCACGCTGTCCTTCCGGTGTTTGCGAATTGTCGCTAAGGCAGCCGCTGGTCCGATTCGCTCCGTCCAGTAGGTACTGCTGATGAAAGTCGCCTGTGCAGCATTCATAACGGATTTTCTGCCGATAATTGCCGCCATGGGATAGCCGTTGCTGACAGCTTTGGCGAAAACAGCTACGTCCGGTTGAAAACCATAAAGTAGATGTGCGCCGCCTGTGTTCAACCGGAAGCCCGCAGATACTTCATCAATGATCAGGACCGCTCCCGTTTTGACAGCAATGTCATGAACGCCCTCGATAAAGCCGGGTGTGGGTTGATGATCTCTGATCGGCTCCATAACTATGGCAGCCAGTTTGTTCGGATTGCACTCAACGATCGCTTGTAGTTCCTCTATGTGGTTATAACGGAACGGTAAAGCCGTTCCCAGAAGCCCACGGGGAACACCCATCGGATCCAGTCCGGGAAGCAGATGTCCGTCGAGGGCGCTTTCCGCAGCCAAATTGGCCGATAAATACCAATCATGCCAACCGTGATAGCCGCAAAACGCGATGACATCTCGATGCGTGTACGCTCGTGCAATCCGAACGGCCACGGCCATCGCCTCTCCGCCGCCACGGGCAAAGCGCACCATATCAGCCCAAGGATGGAGTTCACACAAAAGCTCAGCCAATTCCGGTTCTTCAGGACAATTGAGGGTAGACATCGTCCCCGCCGCAATGACATCGCAGACGGCAGCATCCACTTCCGGGTCCCCTACTCCCAGAATACAAGCACCGATGCCGTTGGTGCTCATATCAATGTATCTCGCGCCGTCCAGATCCCACACTTCAACCCCCTTGGCTTTCTGATAATAACTGGGCCACTGATCGGGGAGGTGCATTTCCGGCCGCTTTGAAAGGAGTTGCGTTCCGCCGGGAATTATTGTCTTGGCAAGAGAATACAGTTTTTGGCCTTTACCCATCATTTATCCCTTTCATGATCGATCAAATGGTCTTCTGCAAGCGACTTGCCATAGCCTTCGTTGCGCCCGACATGGCTGTTGAACCGAACGAGTTCCGGTTGCCGCTGCAATAAATCAACAACATCCGCCATCCCAAAATCTGATGATCCCATATGCTGGAATACAGAACGGACGAATGCCAGATCGTCCGGTTCATCAACGGTCCAGCGCAACGCTGAAAGATCTTCAATATTTTTTATTTTCGCAATGCGAAACCATTCCGGATGCTTATAGATGTAAGCAGTGACATGTTCCCGTTCGGACATGAGTTTTGCGTTTTGCCAGGCGTCTTCCAGTGCGCTCCGGGAGAAAACCTCTGTGTCCAATCCATCCGGATAGGTACACTCCAGGGCATTGGATGCATAATCTGCATCACCGGAATGAAAGACTTTTACTACTTTATCGATGAGATCATGATCCAAAAGAGGACAGTCTGCCGTCAACCTAACAATAACATCGGCCCCATATTCACAGGCTGCCTGATAATAACGATCAAGGACATCATCGAGGTTGCCTCGGTAACAAGGAATGTCTTTCTCTCGACAGAATGCCTCGATCGTATCGTCCTCCGGATGGATAGATGTAGCCACCGCGACCAGATTGATCGTCTTTGCCCATTGGACACGGCTCACGACATGAAACAGCATCGGTCTGCCGGCAATATCCATCATGACCTTCCCCGGTAGCCGGCGGGAACTCATCCGCGCCTGAATAATTGCCACGGTTTTCATATCATGTCTTTTGAAAGGGAGAGTCCGGATAAGCCCCATCGGTATCCTTGTTCATGACAATGACGGACATGCGTTCATCGGCAATATGGATGTTTTCGGGTGGATCGGTAAAAACATCCTGGTAAATCATAACGTAGGCGGGATTCCATAGAAAGAGATTCCCGTAATTCATCTTAAAACTGAACATCCCGGGGCAGTGCGTATAGGTGTTTCGATAAGGGAAAGGAGGGTAAAAATCCAGAATGATCAGCTTTCCCCGATTCATCAGAACTCGATCCACCTCACTGGCGATCTTGAAAAGATCTTTCCGGTCGCACAGATACAGGCAGAATCCGATTATCACCAGATCAAATTTCTGATCTGGGTAGGGGATTTCATCCGCTGTGGCCTGCTGAAGTGACAAACCCTTAAAAATCTCCATTCCTTCCCGGACAGCCTGCTCAGATGGATCAATGCCAAAACACTGCGCATGAGATTGACGCCCAAGGACATGGAGACGCCAGCCGTTGCTGCAACCAATTTCCAGAATGGATTGTGGCTGCAAGCCTAAATGGGATATGGAACGGAGGACAGGATCATTCTCGCTTGATTTCAGTGCTTCTTCCAATTTATTTCTGTTGCGATGATAGTAATAATCCCCTTCAGAGCATTTAAAGACATCTTTTTGAAAACAATTTTTATCGTTCACCAATTAATCCTTTATTGCCGGTGTCGGCCACAACCTGGGATCCACAATGGACTCGTCCACGCGGTCAAATGCTTCTTCCAAACAAGCCATCCAGGAGATGGACGGCGTCTCCGACCATGCATCCACATTCTCCTTGACCTGTTGCGGAGTTTCCGCACCAAACAAGATCATTGCTTCAGGAAAACGAAATTTGATGTATGATAGAGCGATCTGTCGGCGACTCCTGCCGATAGCCCCCGATAGCTGTTCAAAAGACGCCAGAAGAGGCCTCACAAATCCCATCTCAGGAGGGATTTGCGCGGCAGACATCAACAGAAGCCCCTGTAGGAAGATGCTGCGAATATATATTTTAACCTGCTTTTGTGCCGCTCGCATAAAAACACCTGCCTGATCAAAACGTCGATCCAGAACATTGGCAGGCACTTGAATCAGATCGAACATACCTGAATCGACAGCCTGCATGCCCTTGTCCGGTGTATAGACAGAGATCCCCATCTGCATGACAAATCCATCGTGAACAAGACAATCGATTATCTTTTCGAGTCTCTCTTCAGAAAGACATAGGCACTCGTCGCGGTGAAGCATTAGGCCGTACAAGCGATTCACCCGAAGATTTTCCAGACTTTTCTCGGCGGCCAATTTTACGGCTTTCTCGTCTTTGAGATCAACATGAGGATCCATCTTCGTGATTATCTTTGCCTGTTGAGATATCCCCAAATCCGATAGGGCGTTTCCCAAGACACGCTCGCTCTCACCGTAGGCCTGGGCGGTATCAAATTCCCGGATGCCATTTTCCCAAGCCATTCTGATAATTTCTATCGCCGTCGAGAAGTCGGGTTTGCCCAGATGATTGGCAATGCCGTAAGGCATGCCCAACTGAGCCGTCCCCAAGACAAGACGGGCATTGGTAACATCATCGGTCCGCACGACCCCATCGATCATGATAAGACTTGGATCACCGCTTCAATGACGGTTTGTACGTCACCATCGGTCATACTTGGGTACAGGGGCAGAGACAGAATATGTTCATAAGCCTTTTCCGCCACCGGACACAGACCAAGGGCCGTTCCGAAACGACGGCGGTAATAAGGATGCAAATGCACTGGAATATAGTGGACATTCACTCCGATGCCTCGCTCTCTCAACGCTCGGAAGATTTTCCCCCGGTCCAGTTCCGCCGATAGTTTGATCACAAACAAATGATAGGCGTGGGCAACCTCCGGTCTTTGATCCAGGGGACTGATCTGGGGGATCGACAGAAAAGCTTCCCGATAACGTCCGGCTATCTCCTGGCGCCGTAAAATCCAATCAGAGAGTTTGGAGAGTTGGCTCATCCCAAGGGCGCACTGGAAGTCGGTTAATCGATAATTATATCCCATTTCAACCATTTCATAAAACCAGGATCCTTGCAAATTGCGCTCACGGTGGTCACTGGTGATCCCATGATTCCGAAAGAGGCGCGCGCTTCGGGAAAATTCAAGATGATCAGTGGTAATCATGCCTCCTTCACCAGTAGTGATTTGTTTAACAGGGTGAAAGCTGAATACATTAAGAAGCGCTAACGAACCTACTGACTGTTCATTGCAGCGTGCCCCAAGAGAATGACAAGCATCGGCCACCAGGAAAAGATTATGTTTCCCGATAATAGCAGCAAGAGCATTATAGTCACAAGGTTGACCTGCATAGTCCACAGCTATGATGGCTCTGGTTTTTGGTGATATCCGATCTTCTGCAGAAGTTGGATCAATCAGAAGGGTTGCCGGATCTACATCTGCAAAGACAGGAGTTCCTCCTTGAAAGACGACACAATTTGCCGTGGCGGCAAACGTCATAGCCGGCACAATAACTTCGTCACCAGGAGCTATTCCAAGGGCATACATGGCAGCATGGAGCGCCGCTGTACCACTGTTTACCGCAACAGCATATTTTGCTCCTACTAAATCAGCAAAAACTTCTTCAAATTTTTCTATAGTCGGACCCGTGGTAAGCCAGTCTGATCGAAGCACATCAATGACAGCTTTAATGTCTTCTTCATCGATACATTGTTTGCCATAAGGAATCATAGACTATTGATGATCTCACTCTCTTTCCGATTTATTAAGCGGAACATCCACAATATGAGAAATTATTCATATATCTAATAGTAAATAGTATTTGCTTTGCTATTTTGTAGCAATAAACTTATTCTCGCGCTCCTTAATCCGATCAATGTAATCAAGGAGAAAAACCATAAATATGCCGCTAACAAGGCTGATAAGGCCGGTAATGATAATTATCTGCTTTACTTTTGAATCTGAAGGTTGCTTAGTAATTGAAATTGGGCCTAATGTTCCAACTGTCACCTTTATGCTCTGAGAACTCATTTTTTCTAATAGAGCATCGTTTTTCTTAGTTGAGTTAGCCGGATCAACATTATTAATAATCGGTAGCAATTCTTTCGTCACCATACTTCTTTTCGCCTGCTGAAGACTTGCAATTTCTAAGGATAGATGAGTATCCTTTACAATTAAATCAGATGGATTAATAGCAGCATATGATAATTGTTTGTTCTTCATTATTTCTGTTATGTAATTAAAATAAAGAAGATTCGCCTTCTTGGCTTCAATTAGCTTCTTTATTTTAAAGTCCGCTTCTTCCTTAAGCATCTCTGTTCTCAAAACGTTGTCAGCCTGTATTCTGGCAATTTCTTCCTTTATTGCAGGGATATTCCCTATATAATAGAGTACGTTCTGAAAAGCTTGGGGCATAATTTCCGCTGTTTTAGCATTAATAATTATTTCGACTCTATCCTTGGCTATCTTAGGGATTGACACCGACACGCTTTTAATTGCATCCGGATTATTAAAAAATATTTTCTCCTTGAGTTTATTACCAGTATTTGCAGTAAGTTTAACTATATTGGGGGCAGTTATTACAGAACTAACATGGGGCGCAGGTAATGCAGCAATGACTATTTCACTTTCACCTCTGAAAAAACGAGGTAGGCTTACACTAATAATAGTTGCCATAATTACTGGAATAAGGAAGATGCCAATGAGAATCTTTTTCCTTTTTACGAGGACTTTCCAACATTCGTAAACATTAATGTCTTCTTCTGAGATTATTTCATGCTCTGGCTTAATACTCATGGTGTATCCTCTCTTTACTCTTCTTCGATACTATTTATGAAGGGAGTGAATTCCGGAACGATCCTTTTTAGCTCTCGCTTAATTGATTCTGTATCGAAGGTGTCGGCTACGGCTATCAATTCATCGATCTCGTTGCTGATGATCTGAAAATCGACATGGTTCCCCTGGATAACCTTAATTTTTTGGTGAGAGGTCGGCATGATTCCCTCACCGACGGTTATCAGTTCCTCGTAAAGCTTTTCCCCGGGACGCAAACCGATGTATTCAATAGGGATGTCCCGATCCGGTTCAAAGCCATGTAGGCGAATCACATCTCTTGCCATATCGACAATTTTCACAGGTTTTCCCATGTCCAGAATGAAAACTTCACCGCCCTGGCCCATAGCCCCTGCCTGCAAAATCAACTGGGCCGCTTCGGGAATACTCATGAAATAGCGGGTCACCTCTGGATGGGTCACGGTTACCGGTTTGCCCTGGCTGATCTGCTGTTGAAAAATCGGGATAACCGAACCGGAACTCCCGATGACATTTCCAAAGCGCACCGAAACAAAGCGGGTGTGAGACTGATCATTCAAAGAAGCCAAAAACATTTCGGCAACCCTTTTTGCCGCACCCATGACGTTGGTCGGTCGCACCGCCTTGTCTGTCGATACGAGCACAAAGCGCACCACTTCTGACTCCGTTGCAGTCAAGGCCAGATTGCGGGTTCCGACAACATTGTTGTACACCGTTTCCCGAGAATGGATTTCCTGGAGGGGCACGTGCTTATAAGCAGCGGCATGAAAAATTACCTCGGGCTTGAAATCGCCAATGGTCTGCCGGACTGCCCGCAGGTCACGAATATCGGTCAAGTAAGTTTTTATCTGAAGATCCGGAAAATGCTGACGACACATCATATCAATTTGGAATAGGTTGAATTCACTGAAATCCAGCAATCCCAACACCTTCGGGTGATACTGGCAGACCTGCCGGACCAGTTCACTACCAATCGACCCACCCGCCCCGGTAATCAAGATACGCTTGTTATTATATAACCTGCGGAGTAAGTCTTTTTCCAGATGAACTTCTTCCCTGCCCAGAATATCCTCAATACGGACTTCCCGCAGGGCCTTTACCGACACCTTGCCGTCAATGAGTTCCCCGATGCTGGGCATGGTCCGGAAGCGTTTGCCAGTTTCTTCGCAGAATTTTACAATCCGGCGCATCTGCTCCCCATTCGCGGAGGGTGTCGCAATGAGGATTTCATCAAAACCCTCGCGAAGCTGTCCGATCTCATCCACTGCTCCCAGAATCAGCACCCCATGGATGGCCTTCCCTTGTTTCTCGGGATCGTCATCTAAGAAACCAACGGGTTTCAATTTTAGCACTGGATTTTCAATTATTTCTCGAATTGCCTTTTCCCCGGCGGCACCGGCACCAATGATCAGCATTCGCTTATCCATAGGCCCCTTCTTCGCCAGCATCCAGAAAGATGCAATATTGTTGGTCAGTAGCAGGCGTACGCCAATCCGGACACCGCCAATAAAAAGAATGGTCAATAACCAGTCAATAATGAAAGCGGCGCGAGAATATCCCTGAAAGTGGTAGATGTACAGAACAGCCAAGACCAGAATCAGGGAAGAGACGACCGTCGCCTTGACAACTCTTTTTAGATCTTCCAAACTTGTATATCGCCACATGCCTCGATAAAGACCAAACAGGAAAAAGCAAGAGAGCTTCAAGGCAAGAAGATATGGCAGGATATTAATGATTCGTAGCCATTCAAAGGTAGGCAATTGCATCTCATAACGGAGCAGATAAGCGCCAATGTATGCAGCAGCCACGAAAACGGTGTCAATGATGAGCATGTAATAAAAATGCTTGTTACGGATAAGTTTTTTCATGGAAAGATCAAATTTGCAGTTTTTTCATCTTTTTACATGCATCCTCAAGAATATGATCATCTTTGGCAAAACAGAAACGCACCAGAGATTCTCCCCCCCCATCATGATAAAAAGCGCTGCCCGGTACCGAGGCCACACCTGTCTTGCGAAGCAAATACATTGCTTTATCTTTGCTGTTTTCTCCGGGAAGACAGGAAACGTCGGCCAGCACGTAATAGGCCCCCTGGGGAATGAAGGGGGCCATTCCCGCTTCGGAAAGGGCGCCACAGATCATGTCCCGCTTAACCCGATACTGTCGGGCAAGACCTTCATAATAATCCTCACCCAGTTCCACAAGCCCGCGCGCCACACCAATCTGCAGGGGCGCCGGAGCGCAGACATAGACCAGATCGTTGAAATGGCCAATGGTCTGAGACCAACGGACATCGCATATGACATAGCCAACCCGCCAGCCCGTGATGCTAAACGTTTTTGAAAGACCCGAAATAGTGATAGTTCGTTCACGCATCTCCGGCAGTAGCGCCAGCGGTAGATGATGGCATCCATCATAGAGGAAATGCTCATAAATCTCGTCGGTAAACACAAACAGATCCTGTCTGATGGCAAAATCTGCGACGATTTGCAGCTCTTCTGCACTGAATACCTTGCCCGAGGGATTGGCCGGCGTATTGATAATGACAGCCCGGGTCCTCGGCGTAAATGCCTTCTCCAAAGACGCCCTTGTGAATGACCAGTCCGGCAGTTCCAGGGAAACATAAACAGGTATTGCACCCGTAGCGACAAGAGTGCTGATATGATAACCGTAAAAAGGTTCAAAGACAATGACCTCATCGCCGGGATTCAGCAGGGCCAGGCAGGTACAATAAAGGGCTCCCGTTGCCCCGGCGCTGACAATGATCTCCCCTTCGGGATCGACTTCCATACTGGTAAACCTTTTCTGTTTGTCGGCAATCGCCTTTCTCAGCTCTTCCAGCCCGTCATACCGGGTGTAAGTGTTAACTCCCTGATCCATTGCCTCCTGCGCCCCCCGCCGGACTACAAGGGGAACTTCCGTGTCACAGACGCCCTGGGAAAGATTTATCCCTCCGACGCGGTCGCACTCAATGGACATGTTTCGGATCTCCGACTGGAGCACCCATTCATGACGCTTACTTAAACTTAAAGTCATTAAACCTCTCTTCTCTCACCGTTTATCATAAAAAGATCTGACCACCTCGATCACGTAATCCACTTCCTCATCGGCAATCTCAACATTCATGGGCAGGGAACAGACCTCACGACTGAGGGCCTCCGTCTCCGGAAACCCCCGATCCTCCAATTTAAGGGCCTCATGACGGTAATAGGGTTTGCGGAACTGGGTCAGCACTTCGATGCCCTTGACCTTGAGATAATCAGAAAATTCATTCCCCTTTTGCGATCTGACCGTATAGTTCTGATAGACATGATCACGGCGGGTATCATTATAGTGGGGCAACAGCAGATCAGGCAGATCACCAAGGGCAGTTCGGTATTTTGCTGCGATGGCCTTGCGACTTTCTATCCATTGAGGGAGATAGCGAAGTTTCACATCCAGAAAGGCCGCCTGCATATTGTCTAAAAGGCAGGTGAAACCGTGGCCGTGGTATTCCCCGCTATGGCGATCTTCACCGTTGTAACGCATTCTCGTTGCAAAAAGAGCCACATCCGGGTCATTGGTCGTAATGGCGCCGCCGTCGCCATATCCTCCTAAAATTTTGAACGGATAAAAGCTCCAGCAACCCGTCAATCCCCAAGACCCCGCCAGCAACTTTTCGCCATCGGCGGCATTCATCATGCTGGAGCCTAAACTCTGGCACGCATCCTCTACAACAACAAGATCATGCTTCTCCGCAATTTCCATGACCCGGACCATATCGGCCATGTAACCGCTCAGATGAACAGGAATAATGGCTTTAGTTCGAGAAGTTACGGCCTCCTCGATCTTGCTGCAATCGATATTGAAATCCTTACCCACGTCAACCAGCACCGGCTTGGCGCCGACATTGACTACCGCCGAGGCCGTCGCCACAAAGGTATGGGCCGGCACAATCACCTCGTCGCCGTTACCGATTCCTGCCGCCCGAAGAGACATGTGCAAGGCGTCATAACCGCTATTGAGGCCAACGGCATATTTAGTTCCCACAAAGGCTGCCAGGTTCTCTTCAAAGCTGCGCAACTGTCCGCGGTCAATTAGTTCCCCTTTGCTCATGACCTCAAAATATGCGGCATCCAGCTCTTCCTTAATCATCAGGTAGAGCTTTGCCGGTTCAACAAATTTTACTTTGCGAGCCATTTAATATCCTCAATGTTTTCAACTCTATTCCCGAAAAGCACTCCCAAGTTTAAAAAAACTAAACATCAAATTATGCTTTTAACCGCCCGAATAATATCCACGCTGGTCCGGTAATATGACTTCTCGAGAATCGCACTGGCCGGAGCGGGACAATCGGGCAGGGTTACCCTGACTATCGGCGCTTTGAGGACGCTAAAGGCCTTTTCAGAAACAAGGGCGGACACTTCCGCCGCCAGACCGCATGTGCGCCATCCTCCGTCAGCAACAACCAACCGCCCGGTTTTATGTACCGAGGCAAGAATCAGACTTTCGTCTACTGGTTTTACTGTTCTCAAGTCGACAACCTCAATATTGATTCCTTCTTTCGCCAAAATTTCCGAAGCCTTGATGGTCTCCTGAACCATGAACGATGAGGTTACTACTGTGACATCGGTCCCTAGTCTCACAATGTTACCCTTGCCGATCTCCACTTCATATATTTTTTCCGGCACGGGTTCTTCCAGTTTGTACAGCCAGCGATCATCGACAAACACCACAGGGTTCGGTTCACGGATTGCAGCAATCATCAAGCCTTTCGCATCGTAGGGCGTCGCCGGCATGACGACTTTAAGACCCGGAACTTGGGCAAACATGCCGTGCAATGACTGGGAATGTTGGGCCGCCTGCTCTCCGCCCCGGTTGATGATTCCCCAGAAGACGACGGGCGCCGACAGCTTCCCGCCGTTCATGTAATACCAGTTGGCCGCCTCGTTGATGATGGGATCGAAGGCGTAAAACATGAAATCCATTCGAGGATGGACGATTACTGGTCTCATTCCCGCCAGGGCCGCTCCGACCGCGGCACCGGTCATGGCGTTTTCGGAAACCGGGGTATCAATAACACGGTCCGTACCGAACCTTTCCAACAATCCTTGGGCCGTATCCCCCACATACCAGGGGCTCTTTACCCCCTGACCGATCAAAAATACTGAGGGGTCATCATCCATCATCTGGTGGAGAGCTTCGTTGATGGCCAAGCTGTAACTCAGTTTTCTATGCGAAGACATATCTTTCCAACTCCTCGACCCTGGGTGATGGGCTCCTCCGAGCAAAATCATGGGCTTCCGTAACCTCTTTGGTTACCTCTTCCCTTGCCATACGCAGCTCTTCTTTCGTCACGATACCCTGGTCAGTTAGGTAATCCTCGAATCGTTTGATCGGATCCTTCCCCTGCCAAAGCTCGATCTCTTCCCGGGGGCGTATATCTGTATGGCTTCCCTGGACATTGTCATCCGGTCCGACATGCCCCCGAAAACGGTAGGTCAGACACTCGAGAAAAACGGGTCCCTTGCCGCTGCGGCATTTTTCCACAGCCTGAAGTCCTGCATCATAGACTTGGAGGACGTTATTGCCATCGATCTGTCGGCTCTCAATACCAAAAGGCCGGGCAATTTCATTTATATCTTCCTCCACACGGCACTCGCGTATGGGCATGTGGGTCGCATAGTAATTATTTTCGCAGATAAAAATGATGGGCAGCTTCTTTAAAGCGGCAAAGTTCATACACTCATAGAGGATCCCCTCACCCGTCGCCCCGTCGCCAAAAAATGTTACGGCTACTCTGCCGTCCTTTCTTATAGTCGAGGCCAAGGCCGCACCTAGGGCTAAAGAAATCGTTCCGGCTACGATCGGCGCCGCCCCCAGCATTCCTACATACGGGGCGATGAGATGCATGGAGCCCCCTCGCCCCCGGGAACATCCCGTCTCACGACAGAAGATCTCCGCAACCATTTCCTGCATCGACCCGCCCTTGGCAAGATAATGTCCATGTGAGCGATGGTTGCCAAAAATATAGTCCCGTTCCGTCAAGGCAGAACATATTCCCACGGCAACGGCTTCTTCTCCACTATCTAAATGACATGGACAGCGTACCTCTCCCGAGAGAATCGGTTCCACAAAGCTTTCCTCGCAAAGGCGAATGCGCAGCATCTGCCGGTGAATACTCACCAAAAGATCTCTTGGAAAATTCAAGTTCCCGCTATGATCTCCTTTCACGATCTCCCTCTTATTTCCCTAACGGCATGGCTCTCCGGCTGAATGATCGCCAGAATGGTTAGAAAGATTATTTTCAGATCCACCCAAAAGGATTTTTCTCTAACATATTTCATCTGTAACTTCAATTTCGTAGGGCGAATATGTTTCATATAAGTCTTTTCCGGATCATCCGGTCCTTTGAGTAAGGCCCCTTCATCTACATTCCAAATGGATGCCCAATCAGTAATCCCCGGCCTTACAGACAAAATGGCCCTCTCTTCCTCGCTGAAAAGATCCGTGTAATGCTTCACTTCCGGGCGCGGCCCGACAATGCTCATGTCCCCTTGCAAAACATTGATTAGCTGCGGCAATTCGTCGAGTTTATACTTGCGGAGAAATTTACCGATAGAGGTAACACGTGGATCATCATCTGCGGTAGAGGGACCGCCTAATTTTTCCGCATCTACTACCATCGTTCGGAATTTGAAGATGCGAAAGGACTTTCCATGCAACCCAATACGGTCTCCTCGGAAAAAAGCAGGTCCGCCGTCTTCCCCTTTTATTCTAAAGCAAGCATATATAATGAGTGGAGTCACTAAAATAAGGCCAAGAGCAGCACATATAATGTCAAAACATCTTTTCAGCATGTTCACCCTTCATCGCCAAGGCATAAATAATTGTAAATTCAGATGTAGGCGTCGCAAGCGAAATGGGCACAGGGGGGGCATAGGGTGCCATACTATCCGTTACTCGAGGTGGAATAGGTTTCAATGGCCCCATGAATATCCTTTTCATATATGCGCGCGCCGCCAAACTATTGGGAATCAGTTTAAAACAGACTGCTGTTCTCTTTATGCTGGAAATAAGAAAGGGTTTTATCCCTTTCATTTGTGGGGGGAATGCCCCATACATGGCAATCTTTGGGAAACTTGGTTTCAGAAGGTTATTCAATTCAGGGGCAGAGAAATAGAAATGGGTATAGGGTGAAGGATGGAAATCGATCCAGTCCTTGTTCACCGTACAAACCATTAAAATACCATTATCCCTCATAATTCTCGCAGCTTCCTTCACAAATATCTCTGGTTTCTGCAAGTAATAAAGGGCTTCAAACAACAGAACTACATCAAACGACTTGTCTTCATATGGTAAATTATGGGCATCCATTTCCTTCACTTGAATGGAAGAATCCTTATACAACGTCAATGCCAAATCCACATTTTTTTTATCAATATCGCCACCGACAACAGACTTGGCAACAGCAGATAAATAACCCAAACCCATCCCGCTCCCGCAGGCAACCTCTAATATATCCCTTGAATTGGCATATTCCCTGGCAAATCGGTAGCGATGATAAATGCGCGCTATCTGCTCACTGCTGGCCATCAATCCTGGTACTTCGGTTATCGAATTATAGTTATTCATCCTGGTGTCAATTGTTCCTGTGGAAATCATCAACAACTTCCTTCAGGTATTCATTGAATGAGCTTGCTATACGTTCTGTAGAAAACTCCTGCTCTAATAACATCCTTCCTCGTCTGCCCATCTCGTGACAAAGCGTTGGCGCTGCATGAAGATCACGCAATATAGAGCAGAGATCTTCAACGGATTCCGGATTGTATGTTCGGCCACACTGATATTCCTCAAGAAGCTCCCTTAATTCTCCATGGATACTTGAAACAACAGGCAGACTACCGGCAAAATATTCAAATGGTTTATTTGGGAGCGACATCCGTGAATTTGCCGCATAAGGGGCAAGGCCAACATGGGCAAGCTCCATGAGCGCTCCGATTTTGGGCTCATCCACCCAGCCTGGGAAAAAAATGAAATCTGCATCTGCGGCGGTTTTTTTAAAGTAACCTAACCGACTCCCATCTCCGCATAGCACTACCTGAATAGGAAACTCCCTATCAAGGTTTTTTGCAGCTTGAATGATGACGTCTAAATCAAAGAATTTCCCTATAGTTCCAAAAAAACAGCATACAAAGGCATGGCGATCAACCCCTTGGGAAATCCACCAATCCTTGGCCACTTCTACTTTCTTCTGCTCCGATGAACTGGAAGCACTATAACCAATTGGAAATACGCGATCATATCGTCCGGCGCCACGATGGGCAAAAGCAAGGGCATAGTCCCGAAAACTTCGAGAGACTCCAATAATAGCCGTTGCGTTTTCACATATGTATGCCATGTTTTTAAAGTATGGGGCCATCAAGATTTTTACGAATTGGCGAAATGATTTGGGCGCTAAGTCGACAAACTCATCCGGCCATTCATCTCTTATATCAACAATGACAGGAATCTTTTTTGCCTTACCGAACAATACGGCTTTTTTTGCCACTTCAAGAGTTGGAACCGAGGAAATGATCACATCTGGTATTTCATGGTTATTGGCCAAATGGTAAAACTTTCTGGCAAAATGCATCTGGTGAAAAACCCTTAAGATAGAAATATTCCTTTTATATCCTGGCCCTTTCAGTAATTGGATCTTTACATTATTGAGCGTCACCTTGGAATCATGATCAGTAACATGCTTTTTCGATATGTGGGAGAAGCTCGATGTCCACCATAGCACTTCATGACCATAGCGTGCGAGGGACTGGGTAAGCATTCCATAACGATAAAGACGAGCATCCGTCTCCAAGGGCAACGGTTCTCCAATTTCGGTAAACCAGATTCTCACTTTGGAAGAACTATCGAGACTTTCGATCTCTGAAACTCAATAATGTTTTCAAATGTTGTAGCTCCTCCGGCTCTTTTTCTTTCAAATTGTGAAGGTACTCTAAGAAAAAAGAAATAGTTATTGATGATAATAATGACATAAACATAATTATACCGGACACTAACACGGGATTTACGGATTTTGATTCTGATCCTGTTAGGTATTCGATAGGAGCAGAAGGGGCAGAGTGAATCTCAAAAATATAGTAATCTTTGGCTTTTATAGCACTAATTTGCTTGTCAATAAACGTGATTTGGTCTGCATATTGCTGTTTTTTATAAATATCCGTCGATACTTCGTAATTGTGGCTTAGAAGGGATTTTTCCGATTCCAATGATTCCAGCGCATTACCTTTTAAATAATTGCTCAGCTCCGAAATAAAGCAGATTAGTATTTTTTGGGATAATTGAGGGTCTGCCGTCTCCATAGATATTTTAAAAGCATTCCATACAGAATTTGGGGGCATGCTACCAAACCTTGGCATATTGGAGAAGGTTTCATATCGAATATTTCGGAATTCATTGTTTTGCATTTGCAATTTTGAAAAGATACTTTTGAGCATTACATTACTTTTCATCCTTAATGCCATACTTTCCAAACCAGTACTGTCAATATTGGTTTGATCTCGTGGATTTATTTTAAGGATACATTCTGAACGATACATTACCCGGGGAAGCGTCGG
>Ga0074199_1001780_pt1 | contig 16264 bp, 15 predicted proteins | sample EPASupsiteSAE347_FD_64528 | JGI IMG/M metagenome (GOLD analysis project Ga0074199, IMG submission 64528) | Bioremediated contaminated groundwater from EPA Superfund site, New Mexico - Sample SAE3-47 | ecosystem: Environmental > Aquatic > Deep subsurface > Groundwater > Contaminated ...
GTTGAATGATTAACTTAAAAACTCTTGGATCAAAGTTGAAGGCCCTAAAACTTTCGGAAGAAATGGTATTTTCCCTCCAACCAAGATGATCCAAATCTGAAAACCAATCACCAGTTCCAATATCTTCTAAACCAATTTTACTAAATAGGGTTTGAGTAGCAGACGTAAAGAGCTTTTGAGCTAACGATAAATTACTTGCTGATTGAGAAATCAGGGCATGAATTTTTCTTTCAATTTCCTTCCCAAGGCGCGGAATGGGGAGGTTGGCAATGTGGTGGGGTTCGATGTGTTGGATGATGGCGCCGTAGGTCCCCGAAACGATTTGGGGAATGCCGAATTTACTGCTCAAAAATGCATACAAATACCCCGGCGGAATTTTCTCCGGATCTGCCACAACTTTTAACATGTCCTGGCAAGACCAAATTCCATCCATATCAGGCCTGGCATAAACCATCCGCCCGATTGTTCCTGAACAGGAAATCAAGGTCATCCCTTCTTTGATTTCCAGATAAGATAGTTTCGAAGAATGGGCGTCTTTCTTACTCAAAAAAGGCAAATGACTTAAATCCGCCAAAAGCATTGAACTACTTGTGAGAAACCGGACACCAAATTCTGGGGACTCAACATAATTTCGGCGAAAAATTGGACCATTGTAAATGCCCCCAGCATGGCCTTTCGTTAGAGTATTAAGGGGATCTTTCCTTGCTGAAAGGCTTTTTAAAATCTCTCGTGCCTCAAACGCCCCCGACATGTAAGGGTTGCAATCCAGCCGCAAGCCGGAGTTGTACAGCCAACTGCTGGGAATAGTCTTTACTTGCATTTTTTCTGGGGGAACCAACCGCACAATGTTTGTACAAACTTCAAAAATGAGCTATCAACGCACGCCTTGATCGGGACGCTCGAACAGATTTTTTTGTAAACGGTTTTGGCGATTTTGGGTTTGCCGAGGGTTTTGACCACTTCCTCGACGGCTTCCTTCGGTCTGCCCGGCTTCGCCGAATTTTCGGGCCAAAGCCCTTTCTCAGCCAACCAGGGGCGGAAGGGCTTTTCCTTGTCATATCCAAAAGCCTCTGCGACTTTCGGGTGGTCTTGCCACATCCAGATTTCCAGCTCGGGATCAATGACGACAACTTCAAAACGCCCTTTTTCCCAGCCGTTGGCGATCATTTGCTCTGAAATATGTTGGTTAATTTCCTCGGCTCCGGGTGACCCGGCCCATTCGGCATCCTGTACAATGAGGGCATGGGCGTGTGAACGAAGATACGGTCGAAGAAGTTCGGAGCTCTGATGGTATACCCCGGAATCTTTCCAGGGACAAATCAGCAGGTCTTCTTTTGCCGAGTATTGAAAGGGCGCAGTCTTTAACAGTTTATGCGCGTCGGGGCGGCTTAAAAACGCCTCTAAAACAATGGCCATTCGATTATCGGCCAGAAGGAATTTGCAGTCCCTCATTCAAGAACCCCGGCGGCGAACAGCGAGCCGAGATCTATTTTTCCCTGCCAATCCTGCAAATGGGGGTGTTCCAGGCCGGGAACCACGTTCACTTCAGAACCTTCGCCCCTTCTCATGCACATCACATTCTTTCTTTCTGTCTGAGCCAACACAATCGGCGATTGGGTCGTGACCATGACTTGAGAATCATGCATGGCTTTCAAAGCATCAAGAATGAATTCGACGGCCCGGGGATGAACCCCATTTTCGGGCTCCTCAATAACCAACGTTCGAGGTTGATATGTAATAAACGGCAAAGCGGTATACCCGATTATTCGCAATGTTCCATCGGATAAACTCGGCCCTGAAAGTTCATAACCACCCTCATACTCCACCCAAAGATAAGCATGATGATCATCTTCCCGTTCCCTTGCCCCGAGCGCCTTTATCTGTGGCAGGGTCTGGTGGACATGTTCAACCCATTCGGCATATCCATCCGGGTCCTTTTTTTCAAGATCCAAAAGAAACCATGCCAAATTAGACCCGTCGCGGTCCAGTTCATCATGTTTTCCGGGCGGGGAAGGCTCTTTCAGTGTATTTAAGCCGGGTTGGAAAAACCGGGTTTGGTCTCTTAAAAAGTCCTGAAACCAAGTCGTGGCGGGAAAAAGCTTGCGGTCGTAAGGAATGTTTGCCAGAGCAATTTGCTCTGGCCCAAAAATGTATCCAAGTTGTTTCCCTTTTCCTTCGGGGAAAACCTTGGTAACGTCTCCCCGTTTTCTAAAAATGATGGGAAGCCAAAATTTTGGAGGCTTCGGAAGAATATCCGCTAGCACGCCGCACCCATGCGGATGCTTACCTTCCCCCCCGGCGAAAAACCCTAAATATTCCCCTCCGACCTGCAATTGATCGTCGTTGAAGATTTCGAATTGCAATTCATAACGAAGGTGGTTTGGCGGATTTTTTGCCAACCGAATTGGTATTACTTCCAAAAGGAGCTTACTAACTTCGGTTGGGAGGGCTATTTCCACAACGATTGTGAAATGATTGCCTTGTGTACAATGAACGATTTCTTTAAAGGTTTTGGAGCGGGAGGACTTTCTTGATTCGGTGGGTTTCAAGAAAGCATCGCCAATTTTCCGGGAAGTCAGCAAATCCCCCAGAAGGATGGGGATGTCAAGCAAGGTTGACTTTCCTGACCCATTGGCACCGGCGAAAACCTGATATTCGGTCAGGGGGATATCGACCTTTGAAAAGAGCCGATAATTATATAATTCAATGCGGGTGATCATGCGCCGGGCTCAGGGTTCTTTTCCCGGAACTTCTTGTATTCCTGAGCAATTACCGGCAAATCGTCATCAACTATTTTCCTTTTTCGACGATACGTGCGGGTGACCAATTTCCCGCCGATACGAATTTTCTCAACATCATCGTATTCCTCGATTTCTTCTTCGCCGTCAGGTTTTCTTTTGTTAAGAGCGTTTCCGCGCCGGTCAAACCCAACCTTTTCGGCAATCGCCATGAAAACCGAATAATCAAATTTCTTGCCAAAATCTTCCCGCTTTACCTCTTCCTGGGTTTTCTTTTTCAAAAAAAGAAGACTGGTTAAAATATTGACATTTGCTTCAACGATGAAACACTCGACAGGAAGGTCGATGCTGGCCAATACCCATGAATGTCGAAGGACCCACCATCGAATGTATTCGTCCCCCGGGTTTCCCAAGATTCCATCCGGGAGGACTATTCCCATTCGGCCACCGGGTTTTAACCATTGAAGACAGCGTTCGAGGAAAAGAACTTCAGGAGACACGCTTCCTTGCAATCGTCCGGTACTTCGGAAGTTTCCATTTTCAGCTTTTTCCCAAATATGGGCCAATTCAAACTGTTTTAAAATCCCGGGGTCGGTAATGGGAATATCAGAACCAAAGGGAGGATTGGTCAGCACCAAATCAAAGGTTCCCAGATTCGCTTTTTTTCCCACTTCCTGATTTCCTTGAAGCTGCCCGGCCGGGAATTCCAGGGAATTGAGATGATAAATATTCGCCAGGGCATTACTGGCCATGATGACATTCATTTGAGAAGCACGAACCAAAAACGGGTCAAAATCACATCCGAAAAGATTGTTTTTCGAAAAATCCGCGAGGCGGTCGTTCACTTCCCAAAATTCTTCCGTGCTTTCCAGGCCCTTGGGGTAATGTTTTTCTTCATGTAGCTTATCCGAGAAATATTGAAGAACCGCAACCAAAAAGCCCCCGGTTCCGCAAGCAGGGTCTAAAACCCGGTCTTTTTCGCTGGGGGAAAGCATATTGACCATAAGTTTAATGGCCCCTCGCGGAGTAAAATATTGCCCACGATCTCCACGAAGGTTGGTGCCGACTATTTCCTGATAGGCCGTTCCCTTGGCATCCATGTCCGTGCGGCCGAAATCGTATTTCGACAATTCAGAAACCATGAAAGCCAGTGCTCGGTCAGAAAGCGTAATTTCCTCATTCCCCCGAAAAATGGAGCTGTATGCTTTTTTTACGTCTTGAAAAAGAGGAAAAATTCTTTTTCGAATTTCCTTTCGGCCTTCCGGTTCAAACTGCTCCGTAGGTGAAGCCCAAAAACGGCGCCGCCCCTTTTGTTTTTCATCATGCATTTTCGCGAAAATCAGATACAAAAACTGCCAGAACGCAGCGTCTTTGGGCATTCCTTCATTTCCATGAATGAAGTTATGGCAACGCCGAAACGCCGCCCGCAACATTTCGGGAGTTGCCCGCCGCAAGTGGGCTTCGGAAGCAAGGCTCCTGGTTCCAAGGGATTCATCGACATTCGGCCAGTCACCGATTGGATAAAAACTCGTGTCAAATCTTGTGTCCTTCTTTCCAAGAAAAAAGAACTCAATACCGTTCGTCCAGAGCCCATATTTGCAAGCTTCCAGATCGGCCATGGCCTTTTGAAGTTCATCCAGATCTTTTTTCGCCTGGTCATGGTCGCGAAGCTTAAAAGCGCCTTTTTTTCCGTTTTTGGGTTCGGGAGCACAATAGACGATTCGTTCAATATTTGCGATTTCATGGGCGGTTCCGGTTTTAAAGATGGCGATATCCACCTTTTTCCGCCGCCCCTGTACGGAAATTCCGAAATCCGGTTCCATGTCATCAACGGAAATGGAATATTCATGAAAAAGGGCCCGTGCGATTCGCTGTCGAACCAGCTCTTTCGGGTTTTCCTTCTTCGTTAGTCCGGAAATATAATCAAGGATAACACCTTCTTCAACCGCAGAAAAATCTTTTTCTTCCCCGATTGGATAGTCATCCGATTGAATTTTGCTCTGTTTCAAATTTGTGATCCCAAAACGTAGACTTAATAAAGCCCGTTCATTATGCCATCAATTGAATTCTTTGACAAGGAGGAATTGTCCTTTGAATACGGTTTCTTCGGGAATGAACGATTCTTTTCCGAGGAAAAAAACGCTTCCCCTCATGAAGGTAGTCACTTCAAACCCCCGCTTGTTCTTGAAAAAACTTTCTTAACCGAAAACCACTCACCATGGCGCCCCATCCCCCATACGAAGTAACATCCGACTCCGCTACCAAATCCACCGCATTGAGAAACCATCATCTACTTCCCGAAGGCACTATCCCAAAAACAAATCAAAAAAACTTTGCGCGACCTGGTATGTTTAAATTGGAACGATTTAAAAAGAAAAGAATTGTTTGGAAAACCGGCAAATGGAAAACTCTTTTATGGAAAAAGTTTCAATGGAAACTCCCCCTAAATTCCTTTAAAATTGTTCCTCGCTGCGGGAGATGGCGTGCGGAACTTTAGAGGCTGGACCTCGTTGGATAGATTGCCACTCCCGGAGAGAGGTTCAATTCGAGGAAGTATCATGCACTACGAGTGCGTATCAACCAGGAAGAATCCGCCTCTCATTTCTCGGGAGACCCTGCAGTAATCCTTTTCAGGAGAAAAAATATGACCTCGTTGTTTTTTGGTATCGATGTTAGTAAAGGGTATGCGGATTTTTGCTGTATCAATCAGGCTGGAAGTCGAATCGGGGAAATTGCCAAATTCGACGACACTTCCAGCGGACACACAGCTGTTAAGCTTATTGTGGAGAGTTTGAGAACTAAACACCCCGATGCTCAGATGGTGTTTGGTTTGGAGAACTCCGGTGGCTTGGAGCGAAACTGGGCCGTTTTCCTTAAAGATCTTGTCACACCTTTTGATGGCAGAGTCTTTACGTTGAACCCCCTGGCTGTAAAAAAGTTTCTCGATCGCGATCTGCATCGTAACATTACCGACGCTGTGAGCGCTCAAGGGATTGCCAACTATCTTCGACAAGGCATGCGTCCAGCCGAGGTTCCTTTTGAAGACTCTCTTTCTGGGCCTATCTCTTTGTATCGTTGCTTGCGAAATGCGATCAGTCGTTGTGCTCAGATGAAGAATGAATTGCAAAGCCTTTTGCCTCGAGTTCAACCAGAGTTGGTTCAATTTTGTCGGCATGGCTTGCCTGCTTGGATTTTGGAAATTCTTCATGGGTGGCCGACAGCTTCGAAACTTTCGAAAGCAAAAATGGCCCAATTGGTTAAAGTCTCTCACGTGACGGAGAAGCGAGCTGAGAAGTTGATTCTTGCGGCACAAGAAAGCGTCGCCTCTCTAGGAGATTCGTCCACGGAAATCACAGTGAGCCTTTTGGCCAAGGAAATCCTCCACTCTCAAGAGATTATTTCGACCATGAAAAAGCATGTCATCGAAAGTTTGGCAAATGATGAAGGCATAAAAATCATACAAAGCATTCCTGGAATTGGGGCTTGGGGAGCAACCTGCTTGCGTCTGGAAATTGGCTCGATTGAACGGTTTCCTTCTCCAGAAGCTTTGGTTGCTTTTGCCGGTCTTGATCCCCGCATCAAGCAAAGCGGAGACAGCACCAAGCATATCGGGATTAGTCGTCGGGGAAGGAGGCAAATTCGAGCGATTTTGTATCCACTGATCCTTTCCGCCGTTCGTTGTAACCCCGCTGTCAAAGAGTTCTATGCCCGTTTGCGAGGCAAGGGGAAAAAACATTTGGTAAGTGCAACCGCTTGCATGCGGAAAATGCTTCACATCATCTATGGTTGCTGGATTTCGGGTAAAGTTTTCGATCCAAGCCATGAAAAAAACAGACAAGCCCAAGAGCCTAAGCCCACTGTAATTCCATCCCAAAACGAGGAATCCCAGACCAAGGAAAAAATCTACATTCTCCACATTGACGCCCCGGTTTCTCGCAGAGAGGCCAGCAAAAGGAGAAAGGCGGCAACCATGCCACAGACAGGTATCTCCCGTCGGGAACGTGGTCTCGGTGCCGCCTCTAAAAATAATGCTACTTAAATTCATGTTTTTGTTCAAGTTATTTCAAAAAAAATCTTGCATTTCAACGGAGTATCTTATCCCACGCCAGCAAACCATCCCTTCGAGAAATATCCCATCCATTGATAGCGGAATTTCTCGGATTGTGCAACCATCTAATCGAAAAACAGATCATCCCCTGATAGAGCCTCCAACCATCTTTGGCCTAAACAAATGTCCATCCAACATTGCTATGTTTCTCCGCTGTAAATTACCGCTATCCCCACGCTAAAACAAAATTCAAAAACAGCATGCCACCGTTCATCCCTTGCGAATTATTGTTATCCATTGCCGAAGCCACTACCCTTCTTCTAACAAATTTTGGGTTTTGTACGAGTAACTATCCAGGCTTCGAGAGAAGGTCCTCCCCCACGAATTTTCTCCAGTCCCGGGAGGTCAATTCAAACCTTGCCGAAACAAATTTTTCAGCTCCTTTCAAATTATCTCAAATTTAGATCAGCAGCTCCAAACTCGGCTAACCATTCATTAATTTTGGAAGATAATTCTGTGCAGGCTTTATGAAACGAATTGAAATCCTTCGTAATGGGACAGCCTTCTATTTGGTAAAGCAAATGCTTTGTTGGTGAATCCTTTCCAATTCGGTTCTTATCGTTGTAAGCGTTGTAAGAAAGCAGTGTTACCAATTTGGGGAAGTCATCCCCATTGCATTGCACAAGTGGACCATTCAGGATAAAAGGATCCAAGGCCGCTGCAATTGAGCGGGGTGTAAACGGATTGTTAACGAATTGCGTAAATTGCCATTCCTCAAACGCCTCAATGGTGACAAGCAATTTTTCCTTATGTGAAAGGGCTCCCTGGAGTCGAGGCATGTCTTTATTTTTTAGGTCAAAGAATTTGGCAAAATGACCATATGTGGTTTTCGACCCATCATTCAACCCCTTGATGCCGAAATGAAAAGTTGTGTTTTGAAGGCAATGAACTAAATCGAAGACAGTTTCCTTTTGCTTTTCAAGCAGTTGTTGTCGCAATGAAAATCTACGATATATGTAAACCGCAAAAATAAGCGTCCCTACGGCAACAAAAAGCCCGATTGCATTAAGAACAAGGGACGCATAATCAATCCAGTCGCGAGCTCCAATGCCATCGATTGCTTTAATAACTGCAGCGATATCCATAAATTTGCATCTCCCGGCTCACCTGCGGAGCCTAGCCCGAACACAATTTGCGTGGGAGGGAGTAATGTGCATCAGCATTTTTTAGAACACACCGCATGAAAACATCCCCCCCCGAGAAAAATCAACACCCTGATCATGCACCCAATTGTCCTTGTCTAAAATTGATTCACCGAGAAACTATTCATCCAACGCGATCCATCCAACCCCACGAGCAACCATCCAGCTCTAATAGCTCTTTCATATTGTTCCCCCGGTTATACCTGCCAATTTGATTCTTTCCTGCCCGCCGGAAAAATGTCCTGTTTCTCTGGCCTCGAAAACCATCCCCAACCACAGAATTTGTTGGTCAACGCGGAACTAACCTGCGACCGAAGGGAGACAGGTTCAGTGACTGGTTGTCGAAATCCCCGGATTGAAAACATCCGCCCTGGAAAATATCCCAAACCTCGATCACCCAACCTACCCCTCTGCCCAAATGATCGGGGAGGCGGGCGCCCTTCTATTCATCGCCAGTCCGCAGCATTGGCTTTAACTCACCATTCCTTAGCCGACTGAGTTTTGCTAACAAATCCTGCAACTCATTGGCGCTAAGAAATGATTCCCGGTAAAGTGTCCTTACGTAATCTTCCACGCTCGAATTATTCTTTCGGTTATTACACTCCCGACAAGCTGCCACCACATTCCGGTAACTGTTTTCTCCTGTTGGCCGCGAAACAACGTGCTCGATGACGTAATTCTCCGCGGTCAGGTCGCGCAGGCAATAAAAACAGCGGTGCCCCTCCCGGTCCAAAATCAGAACGCGATTTTCCGGGATCTCAAAGAAATCCATCTCCTCAATGCTAAGTAGCGGTGCTGGGGTGGCAGGTGGCGGTATGAGCCCAGGTATTTCGTCAGGAAGTTTCAACCGGATGCGACGACCAGTGCGCTCGCTCGAAACGATCTCAATAAAGCCCTTTGCCTGCAAAGACCGCAACTTTTCATAGGCTGTGCTCTCTGACATTGGCCTACCATCCTGACCAACACCGCAGGCCATACGGTGTCTTGCTGATTTGAACCCAATAACGACCTCGTTTGCGTCAAGCAGTCGACTGTGTCGAAAAATGTAGAGATAAAGCGCCTGCTCATAGGTGTTGAGCTTCGGGGCAAGATAATCTTGAAACTGCTCAATAAATTTTTTTGTATCCATAAGCTAAAGACGCCCTTTGCAGGAAAATAAACAGCTCAATTGTTTGGCAGATTCAGCAACTTGTCTCCATCCATGGATGGATGACATCCCCCAAGGAAAATTTTCCACCCATCGATTATTCATCCATGCCCCCCTGGTCAAAAACTTTCATAAACGGGAATCCACTGATATCCCTTGCCGGGAAATCCGTAAGCGATCAATGGCATGGGGAAAGCTCCCCCAAGAAAATGGGTTCAGAAGGATTCCAGGCGTGAACGGTCGAGGTATTGAGGGAGAAGAGATTTTATTTGTTCATCTGAAGTTGCCTTGGGCAATTCAGTGAAGATGAGTCGAAGATATCGATACGGCTCTATGCTATTTGCTTTTGCCGTTTCGATGAGAGAATACAGGCAGGCACTTCCCGTTGCCCCGCGAGGAGATCCGGAGAACAACCAGTTTTTCCGACCTACGGCGAAGGGACGCACTGCATTTTCGGCGAGATTGTTGTCTGGCCGCAGATTGCCGTCTTCGCAATAGACAATCAGGCGGGACCATTGATTCAAGGCATAGGTAATCGCCTTTCCCAGAAGGCTGCGCGGTGGGGTTGATTTTTTTCGGACATCCAGAATTTTTTTTATTTCCTCGAGAACGGGCTTCGATTCTTCCATGCGAAGAGATTTTCGGTCCTGGGGGGAAAGATTTTTCTCATCAGCTTTTGCCTCAACCATGTAGAGTTTGCTTATCAGATCAATGATTTCCTGAGCGATTCCGCTTTTGATGCAACCTTTGGTTCCCTTGACTACTTCGACGAATTTTCGGCGTGCATGCGCCCAGCACCCGAGATGACGAATGCCCTCCCGCTCACCGATGGCTTCATACCCGATATAACCATCGGTTTGCAGAAATCCCCGATAATTCCGCAGGAGCTCCTTCGGAACATGCGCCCCCCGGCTGGGATCATACCGGAAAATTATTCCCGGCCTGTCCGGATGTCCTCCCCGAATTACCCACATATAGGATTCGGCGGTATTGGATCGCCCGGGTTCACGCAGGACTTGAACCCTGGTTTCATCCATATTGACGATGTTGCCCGAGAGAATTTCATCCATCAACAGTTCGAGAAGACGCATGCAGGCACCTGCTGCCAGCAGAACCCAATTGCAAAGAGTATTGCGGTTGATGTCGAGACCGAGTCGCATGAGTTGTTGTTCCTGACGGTAGAGGGGGATGGCATCGACGAATTTAGCCGTTACAACATGAGCAACCAGGCCGGCTGTCGCGATTCCATGCGGGATGAGCTCAGCGGGGGCCGGGGCGATCCGGACTTCTCCGGCAGCTCCGATTCCGGTCGGGCAGTCACATGCCAGAGCATATTTCAGGCGAATGGTCTTTTTGACCTGGATTTTGGCGGGAACAATGTCGAGACGCTCGGATTCATCCTGGCCGATACATTTCAACGGACATCCGCATTCGGCGACCTTTTCATTCTCGGGAATGATCGATGATCTCTTCAACCCGGGGCAAAGTGTCAATAATCGGCTTCCGGCCAGGCTTCTGCCGGGCATGTTCCTTCACCAGCACCTGTTGAGGCTCTGAATGCTTCGGTGAAGAAGATTCGCCATCGGCCTCGTCAAAAGAGAAATGCTTTTGCAGAGGACTTTCCGTACCTGTCGGTTTCTTTTCAGATGATTTCCCATATAGGATTGCCCGCAACAGGCGATTCTCATCTTCAAGAAATTCCGCTTTAGCCAGTAAAGAAGCGTTTTCAAGGCGAAGTCTTGCGACTTCTTCGACCGGACTTTCGACTGGAATTTTTCCTGGCTTCATGACCGGGAAAGTATAACACAAAACCAACTTTTGTACAAGTAATTATTTCAAATTATTGTTGAATATTCCAGCTTATCATGTCCCTTCAACTTTAGCGGATCCAGGCCGTCAAGAAGCCATACCATTTCCCGAACGCTTAATTCCATCACCTCACTTTCCGTCCGGGGCCAACGGAATTTCTGCCGCTCCAGGCGTTTATGAAAAACCCAGAAGCCGTTAAAATTCCAGAAAAGCAGTTTTACAGTGTTCCGCTGACGGTTGCAGAAAGCAAAGACATGTCCGGAAAAGGGATCACGATCAAAATGACCAGAAACCAATGCCGCCAGACCGTCCATTCCCTTGCGCATATCTGTTCCGCCAAGAGCCAAAAAAACTTTCGTTTCTGATCCCAGGGAAATCATCGAATTCTCTCCAAAGTCTGAACGACTCTACCCAAAAGAGCGGGAGAAAATTCCGGGGTCACGACTATTCGAAATTTCTCACCATAATATATGGAAAGACTTTTATCGGACATTGCCGGAATCTGAACTGGAGAAATAACATGTGAAGGGACGGCAACCAATTCTACTTTCTGCCCACCTTCGAATTTCGGAGGAAGGCTGTTTTGGGAAACGCCATATTTCTTGCACCAATCATAAAACGTGCGAGGATTAATTCCATGTTCCCGGGCGTATTGATTAAGAGGCTTGCCACTTTTTTTCCAGGCCTGAACATGAACCTGGTGAATGCAGCGATTTTCGGCAAGGATTTCTTGATTCGGCATAGGGACATCTCCTTTTCGTTTTTCGAAATTTCAGATGTCCAATTGTGACGCAATATTTTTCGTCTGAAAAGATGCTTTTGTTTAGACGGTTACCCAGCAACTTGTTGTGGAGAAATCCCAGGCTTTTCAAAATCTGTGAAATCAGTTCAATATCGTGAGGTCCTTCGACCGCTAGAAAAGCATATTTCATTTTCCCAACCTCACATCCAAACCCATTTCAGACCTTAGAATCTTCAATTCTCCAGGGGGGATGTTTTGGCAAAGGGCTCCCTCCTGGGTGCGAGCAACTTTATAAAGGCGAAACTCTTCCCCCTGCTCTATAGCGCTCAGCAAAACTGTTACAGTTTTGAGTCCTTTTCTATGGTTAAAATTTCAAAGTAATTGCCTGGTCATTCAGAAAAATTGACCGGAAGATCATCTAAACCGTGTCCCATCGGCAGATTTGCTTGAAAAAGGCAAATTTGCCTGAAATAGCTTGGGAATAGGGAACTAGAGGTTCTGGAGGCATTTCCTCAAAGCGGGAGGGTATTTCGGAAGGTTTTCGAAAGGAAAAAATCAGGCGGCCTGCGGCTCAACAAGCTTTTCTTCGGTGGAACCGACGCTTTTTAGGATAAGATGATAATTCCAGGGCATCCACAGATGCGGGTTTTTCGCCACATGCTTCGAATGTTTCCCAAGGGTGGTCAAGTAATCAAATGGGTTAACCTCTGCTGAAATTGCTGTCTGAATGAGACTCATCAAGACATCACCGACACGTGCGCCATCCTCCGTCTTGTAGAAAAGACTATTTTTCCGGAAGCGGACAAATGTTTTCAGCAGGCGCTCCACTTCGTTATTATCCAGGGGAGCGCCCGGAACTTTCGTGAATCGGGTGAGTCCTTCCCAATGTTTGATCAGATATTTGAAAGCATCACCGAGAGCACTGTTGGGCTCAACTTTCTTTTCATCCAGTTTTCCTTGCGCATAGGACTTGATTTCTTCCATGATCGGGAGGCTGAATCGTTGGTGATGTTCAAGCCTCTGTTGAGGATCCATGAGTTCCTGGCACGCCTGTTTCTCATTTGCATAGATCCGTCCGATTCGCTCAATGACATAGGTCGATTCGTCGGGGAAGGCCTCCTCGCAATCAATGAAATTCCGGCGGGCATGGACCAGGCAGAGAGAGACGATGGTGCAATGATCTTTAAGAAAATTGCGGGAAAGGGCATCGGATACCTGTATGGGCGGGGGAAAATCCGGGGTTCTGTGATCCAAAAGATCAGCGAAGTTTTCTCCTGCATGTTTTCGGCCGGTGAAGAAAAGGCAAATATGATAGTTCTCTTTCCTGGCAACAATTCCGGTGGTGAATATCCCCGTTCGTTCTCCCGCTTCTTTTAATTGTTCTTTGCTTTCGAGGAGGGAGAGAATTTTGGCTCCGGTGTCGTCGATGAAAAAGAGAGGGCAGTTCGCTGCCTGGTTCAACAATTCTTTATAGACGGGAGTAACCTGAGTCCACAGCATTTCAACCATTTCATATTGGGTTGAAGCGGGAAGCGGAACTCCCATGGCTCTTTGAAGTGCAGCCAGTCGATAATGAGGCATTCCCATGCCGTAACGAAAAAGAGCGACCATCGCATTCGCGGAAGCAGTGGCTTTTTCCTCTCCGACCGTTTCCGGCATGGGTGCGGTGAGAATTTCGCCGCATCCGGAGCAACGTAAACGTTGTGGTTGATGGAGTTCGGCAATAATTGACGGTTGGCCAATCAGACGAATGATTTTGCGGGGTTCCATGGATTGAAGTGTTCCATGAGCGCAGAGCGGACATTCTTCTCCGGGGTTCAGATGATGGGGATGTTCTACCACCCGACTGAATGTGTAGTCTTCGGAACTGTTGCGGCCATGATTTTTGGCCTTGGGTTGTGGTTTTTCTGCAGGGGGCTTTTTCTGGTCTTTCTCCGTTTTATTTTGGAGCATTCGTTTAATTTTGGCCAGCGCCGCTGCTTTTTCCCGGTCGGTTTGTTTGATTGTCGCAAGCTGATTGATCAGCGTCAGAAGAATCTGTTTGTGCCGATCATCCAGGGAGTTGGTTTCCACGGCTTTTATCAGGCCGGGAATTTCATCCGTAGCCAGTTCCAGGACATCTTCTTTTTTCGGGCGACCCATGCCGCAGATGGTAACCCAAGCCTAAAAAAAGTACCAGTTTTTTCTTTCATCCGGAAGAAATTTTTTTCCAATCCGGAGAAATTTGACTCTCAGAAGGATGACCGTTATATAACAAAACCTGCAACTGAGGCGCGGTTAAAACTCCATCGCCGATCGGCCAAAAGCGAATTCTTCCTTGAGAAAACCTCTTGTGGCAAAGCCACATCCCCTGCCCGTCATGAACGAGCAGTTTAAAGGCATTTCGGCGACGATTGATGAAAATAAAAACGGCTCCACTCGTCGGATCCTGATTCAATTTTTTTCGACAAAGGCCACCGATGCCTTCAATTCCGTTTCTGAAATCGACGGGCTCAACGCATTGAAAAATTCTCATATGAGGGGTGAGCTGGATCATGTCGTTAAAAAGGTCCTGATGATCTGGTCGCTCTCCGAAAACAGGCGGAGGACCATTCCATGGGGAGAAATAATTTCGGCCAAGGGAGACAATTTAGGACCGGGATTTGGATGAGCCAATTTCAATTCCACAAAATGCTCGGTTTCAGGATTCTTGGAAGACACTTTCTGTTTCAACGTCGGGTGATCAAGTCCCAGGCTTCGGGAAACTTTGCTGACGGAAAGAACACGAGCAAGGGAAACAGCGTCTTCCCACAAGTCTATGGGTATTTTTCGGGGCCGGGGAGAACTTTTCCGCCAAACCGCGAATTTCTTTTTCAATTCATCCAGAGAAAGATGTGAAGTTCCAACCAAAAGAGGCGTTTGAAAAGGGGGCATATAAACTCCTTCCGAAATTAATTTCGGAAAAGTCTATCCCTTTTTTTCACCCGGTTTTAGCAAATTTGCCGAAAGCACACGCTTAAACCTAAACATTTTACCGATCCGATCTGCATATAACGATGTTTCGGTTGCTTGGAGAATAATTTCTTTGCCGTCGTCTTTGAGTAATTTAAACATTGTGTTCTCCTCTATTACACATAGTAATATTCTGGGCGAAAGGCAAGTTTGGAAATGGTTGAGGGGATGAGCAGTTAGTGGTATGATCGGTGCGACAACGCATGGATCACAGTATTGAAGAGATCACTACTTTACAGATATGCAACGTAGAAAAAGAGGGAGGATTCAGATACCCGAATTACGATTCGATTCCCCGATATCCGGCGAATTTTAAAAATGAAACTTTACACATCACAAAGACCCTGGACTGCCGATGTATAAGTGCTTTTCCGACGGCATGGTCGTGTGCAAATAAGGAGAAACAATAAATGGAAATGAATCCCGCTGATATTGCCGCTTATATTGGTGCGGCAGCTTGGCTTCCTCAAATTGGGTCCTACATTTACCAGAATTTTATAAAGCCGAAGATCCTTATCGTCCCGGAAAAACAGGTCGAAATTGGGTTCACAAGTTTTGGCCCTATCTTTAATATTAGATTGGCGTTGTCAGCAGAGCACAAAGATGTTGTAATTGATTCCCTTGAATTGGCAATATCGCATGAAGGCGGAGAAATGAATTCCCTATCTTGGATTGGATTAAGGGAAACACTAAGCGAAATATCCGACTCTTCTGGAACAAGGGCAATGATTGAAAAGGAACAACCAGCAATTGCTCTTAAGTTAAATACAATTTCTCTTGTTGAAAAGCTCGTTCGATTTCAAAACCTTCGGCATCTTGATGAACAAAAAATGCTTATGAATGATCTAATTGCCAAAGCCATTTTTATTGCGAAAAACAAACCTGCTTCAATCGTTGAAATAATTACATCAACTGAATTCCAAAAATTGATGGAATTGTATGATAGGGACTTTTTCTGGAAACCTGGAAAATATTCTGTTGAATTTAGGGCAAAGTCGCCAGAAAGCATTGTCCTGATTCCTCAGAATTTTCAATTTATTCTTCATCCTCATGATGTTGAGGCTCTTCGAGCTAATTTACAGAGCATTAAGGCTGATCACGAAAATCGAATATTAAATCTCACACCAAATTACCAGGTTAAACCAATTACCTGGGCATGGCGAAATCCAACATTGAACAAAAAATAAGCACTTAACATGAGTTGCGATCTGAAATTGAGAGTCTTTCACGCGCCTTGCTTCCGCAAAACCCCGCGTCCGTCCCTCCTCCGTTTTATCCTTGTTCATTAGCCCGGTTTGTTGTCATGCCGCGACTTTTTCCTGATACAGGTATTTCTGAAAGTCTGCGAATACTTTACCGATTTCATCCGGCCTACCCAGATCGGCGATGGAGTCGTGATACTTGAGCCGCAACAAGGGAGTGAGCTTGTCCTGGTCAAGTTCTTCCACGCCAACGCTGATGTAGCGGATCTTCCACCGGGGCTTATCCCTTCGGGGTTTGTCCCACGTTGATCAAGAGCTAGTTTTCGAGGATTTTACCAGTTTTTTTCTACTGGACACAACGATGCCTTTGCTGGGAATGGCCTTG
>Ga0074199_1001781_pt1 | contig 16258 bp, 18 predicted proteins | sample EPASupsiteSAE347_FD_64528 | JGI IMG/M metagenome (GOLD analysis project Ga0074199, IMG submission 64528) | Bioremediated contaminated groundwater from EPA Superfund site, New Mexico - Sample SAE3-47 | ecosystem: Environmental > Aquatic > Deep subsurface > Groundwater > Contaminated ...
AAACAATCCGAAACATCTACCGCACCAAACTTAAGGGGCTCTACGCCAAACTCAAGGGATGATAATGATTTAAACCACAAAAATAAATCACGGCAGGCAGACCATGAAGAACGGGAGATCATCAACTATCCGCAAAAAAGAGACCCATAGCGGTTCGGGAAAGGATGTCGTTTGCGAAGTCGCCCCCGGCTTTGCATCTTCCTGCTGCGTCATTCTCGAAAGCATCAGCGACGGAGTTTTTACCGTTGACCGGAACAAGAAAATCACCTCCTTCAACCGCGCCGCTGAGAATATCACCGGCTTCAAAATACAGGAGACCCTGGGTCGATATTGTCACGATGTCTTCCGGGCCGACATCTGCCTGGGCAAATGCGCCCTGGACGAAACCTTGCAGAGCGGCAACCAGCAGGTCCATGTGCCGGCCCGCATTATCGATAAATCAGGGCAGGAAAAGCCCATCAGCATCAGCACGGCGGTCTTGAAAAACGAGGTGGGAGAAACAGTCGGCGCCGTGGAGACCTTCCGCGATCTTTCCGAGGTGGAAGAGTTGCGCCGGCGGGCGACGGGGGCGTTCACTTTTGCCGATATCGTCGGCAAGCACCCCAGCATGCGTGAAATCCTTTCCCTATTGCCGGATATCGCCGAAAGCGACAGCAACGTTCTCATTGAAGGTCCGACCGGGACAGGCAAGGAACTGATCGCCCGGGCCATTCATCATCTGAGTCCCCGCCGGGGCGGTCCCTTCATCGCCGTAAATTGTGCGGCCCTTCCCGACTCCCTCCTTGAATCCGAGCTTTTCGGATACGCCCGCGGGGCCTTCACGGGGGCGGCAAGAAACAAAGGTGGCCGGTTTCTCCTTGCCGACAAGGGGACCCTTTTCCTCGATGAAATTGCGGCCACCTCCGCCGCTTTTCAGGCCGATCTCCTGCGGGTCATAGAAGATGGGGAATTCATGCCCCTCGGCGATACGAGATCAGTCAAAACGGATTTCCGCGTCATAACGGCCACGAATGAAGATATAAAAAAGCTCTCGGAAGAGGAACGTTTCCGGAAAGACCTCTTTTATCGCTTGAATGTCGCCAAGATCAAACTTCCACCTATCAGGGATCGGAGGGAAGACATCCCTTTCCTCGTCGACCATTTCATCCACAAGTTCAATCTCCTCAAAGACAGAAACATCCGGGGAATAACGCCGGAAACGATGTCCTTGCTCACGGAACATCCTTTCCCCGGCAATATCCGTGAATTGGAAAACATTATCGAGTATGCCTTCATCACCTGCAAGGAAGCCTGGATCGGGATTCAACATCTACCCGCCGAACTTATGAGCGAAAGCGACGGAGATAGGGTGGAGCCTTCTGCATTCAAGAAAGAAAAGGAATTTGAAAAAATCAGGACAATTGTCCTCAACGCCCCCGGCGGTCGGGACCAAGCTGCCGCGACCTTGGGCATGAGCCGCACAACCCTCTGGCGGAAAATGAAAAAGTACGGCCTCGTCAAATGAAACGTATATGAAACGCCGTTTCATATACTGAAACAGTTTTTGCTTCAACCAACCGGCAAGCCAAATCCTTATCTGCTTAAAATACCCAATATTGTTAAACTATTAAGGTATGTGTCGAGAGACGGCGTCTGACGGTATTGTTCTTGCTCAAGTAAGGGGACGTTGCACGCGGCTTTGACAATGGGCTGAAAACCACGCGCAGGCGTCCTTTAACCGATGTTGATGAAAGTGGAAGTATGAAACTCGCCATTCCCCTCTGGGAAGACAAAATCGCCCCTTTTTTCGGTGCGGCGTCGCGGGTCCTCGTCATCACCATCAGGGACGGCCGGGTCGAAGGGGAGTCATACCTGCGCCTCAAGGGGAAAAGCCCCATTGAGACGGCCTCTCATCTGGCAAATCTGGGAGTGGATGGAGTCCTGTGCGGCGGAATCCAATCCTACTGCAAGGAATGGCTTGCGGACAGGGGTGTCGCCGTCTTCGATAACCGGGTGGGCGACGCCGATGAAATTATCCGCGTCTTCTGTACGTTGGGCGAAAGCGGAATTTAAGGGAAAAACGTATCTGGAAATTCAAGGAGGCGTATCATGATATACATTGCTTATCTCATTACGGGACTTTTGGCAGGCGTTGTCGGTGGTTTGCTCGGAACGGGCGGCTGTGCCCTCATCATGCCGGTGATACGTTTCGGTTTTGATTTTGATCCAGCCTTTGCCGTGGGCACGACCCTAACGGCAGTAGTCTTTACTGCCGGATCGGGGGCGTATCAGCATTTAAAGATGAAAAATGTGGACAAAGCGACGGCCCTACAGGTCGGCTTCAGCGGCGTCCTCGGGGTGATCATCGGCTCCATCGTTTTCGGTTACATCAAAGCTTATGGCGATATTATCGATCTCATCATCGGTATTGCCTTTATCATCGTCTCCCTGCGCATGCTTTACGAGGGACTACTGGGAAAGAAACCGCCCCCGCCGGTGGGGACGGAGATGCCGGGGACGATCGTTTCCAAATCTCTGCTGGGATCATCCATCGGCTTTTTAACGGGGATTATCGGTTTGGGCGGCGGCTACGCCCTGGTGCCGTCTTTCCTCTATTTCCTGAGGGCGCCGATGAAACTGGCTATCGGTACGTCTATGGCCTCTTTTGTCTGGATGGCCCTCGTGGGAGCGATATTCAAGATTTATCAGGGGGTGGTGAATATCCCCGTTGCGATCACATTGGGGGTAGGCGCCCTGGTCGGCGCTATTTACGGGGCCAAGCTCGTCGCCAGATTCAAACCGAACGCCCTAAAGGCCCTCTTCGGCTTTCTGTTCCTGTATGTGTCCCTGAAATATATCCTCCTGTATTTTGGGATCCATATTTGACGTACTGGTAAAAAGTCGAAAAATGCCCTCCCCTCGAAGGGGAGGGACGGAGTGGAGAAGGAGAAAAATAAGTAGTTTTTTCGCAACTGCATCATATTTGAAGAGAGGCAATGAATGACTCAACAAAAAACAAAAGAAAGATCATCGGCACCCAACCCTTCGACCATGGAAGATGTTCGGGAATACGGCCGGAAGATGGTGGCGGTCCTCGGACTTGACACCTCTCCTGTAGGAGTAAATTTCGCGGAAGACGCTGTCCTGCCCCCAGAGGCGCTACGTCTGGAGAATCACCGCTACTGCCAGGCCCTCATGCTGGCTCGACGGGGCAAGCATGTCGTCCTGGACAAAGAGGGCATGGCCTGCCCAGCGGCAGCGGCGGCTTTCGGGTTTCGTCCCCTGCCGGAGGGCCTGCGCTCAGGAAAGGGACTCGTCGGGTTCGGCATCGTCTCCGATCCTGCGATAAGCCGGAGGATGTTTTCAGATATGCCCCATTTCGATGCCGGGCGCATCCAACATATAGAACTATATCCCTTGGAAAAAGCCAATCGCATCCCACAGTTGGTTGTAGTCGAGGGTGAGGTGGAGCAACTAATGTGGCTGGTTCTTGGTTATCTGCATGCCACGGGCGGGCAACGGGTAACTGCTTCTACTGCCGTTTTGCAGGCCACCTGTGTGGATGCGACGATCATTCCTTTTCTGGAGGAGCGGCTGAATTTCGGGTTCGGCTGTTACGGCTGCCGGGATGCGACGGATTTGGCCAGCGGAGAATCCATCATTGGCTTTCCCGCCTCTTTTCTCGCCCCCACCGTGACTCATCTGGAATACTTGAACGCCAAAGCCATTCCCGCCGCGCGGGGTAAGAAGGCGTGGCGGTCGTTGGCGAAAAAGCACGGGTAAAAATAACAGCATGGAGACCATGATTGCCTCTATGGCCAAGATACCCTGAGTAACCGGATCATCAAATAAATTATTGCTTATAGGAGGTTACACAATGGAAGAACAAAAACCGAGCGTCGAGCAGATTCTGAAGCACATGGCGGAGAACCTGGGGGAGGAGCCCAAACCTATGGTCCTGATGTCGAAACTCATTCCGGAAATGGTTCCCAGGCAGGCGCAGGATCGAAAATTTGTCATGGAATTGCCCCATATCCCGCCGAAGTACAAGCAGTTGATCATGATCGCGGTCTTAATTTTAACGGCAGGCGCCGCCTGGGGTCAGGATAAAACGTTTCCGACATATGGCACGGGGGCCGTAACAGTGCGGATCTATACCGACTATTTCTGCCCCCCCTGCCGGGGTATGGAGCCGGCGGTGGAGCCCCTGCTGAGGAATCTGATTAAAAAAGGGTTTATCACGCTAACATTGGTGGACACACCCTTCAGCAAATACACCCCCCTTTACGCCTGCTACTTTCTGTACGCCCTGAATGCAAAAAATGACTTCGAGCATGCCCTTTTGGTTCGTAATACCCTCTTTGATGCGGCAACCAACCGGCACTTCACGACGAAAGAGCGTCTTGAAGAGATCTTTAAAGGCAAGGGGATTTCCTATACCGTATTTGAGCCCAAGCCCGCCTTCGACCGCTACAACGCCCTGATCAAGGAGGACAGTATCGATGCAACGCCGAGCTGTGTTATCATCCGTGACGGGAAGAAGGAGAAATTCGTCGGCGGGCCGGACATCGTCAATGCCCTCAAGGCTTTGCATCCGTAGGGAGCTTGGCAGTAGGCGGTAATAAAACAGCGGGAGAAAATGGATATGACCTGGGATAAGATACATAAATTAACCAACACAATCGTTCCCATCTTCGGCATGGGCCTGATGATCTTCTACGAGGTCTGCGACACCACCTGTTCCACCCTGCGCGGGACTTTTCTGGGCGTGGATCTGAAGATCGTGGGCATCCTTTTCATGGTTGCCCTCCTGGCAATAATCCCCTTGGGCAAGTCGCGATTCTCCGCCCCCAGCGAACACCTGCAAACGATGATGCTGGCGGGGGCCGTGGGCGGAGAAATGCTCCTCGTGCGGTTCCAGATCGTCAACGACACCTACTGCCCGTTCTGTCTGGCCTTTGGTCTCTGCGTCCTGGCCCTTTTTGCCGTCAACTTCATGCGCATGAACAAATACCTGGCTCTGGGCGCGTTTTGCGCCGGGATCGGGGCCTTTGCCCTTTTCTTCAAGGGATCGATACTGCCGCTGTACGGCTGAACGTTGCTTTGTATAAGGGGCTATAGATTTGAAATCTGTCCACCAATTTGTAGCCGATAGTTTAGACCAACTGAAAAGGAGCAAACACATGAAAATCTTCTGGACTGCGCTGCTAACCTTCTTTCTGATAGGCGCAACGGCTTTTGCGGCAGAACCGTTGACTTTTGATAATTATCTGAAATCTTTTGACTATCGGGAACGCAGTAATATGAAAATCGGAATTCCCGAAATGCTGCACCTTTATAAACAAGGGCAAGTGCAGATTATCGATATCCGTTTCACGGAAGAGTACCAAGCCTGGAGCTTTGGCTTTATCAAGAACATCCCCCTTAATGAGCTTCCGGACCGGATTCAAGAGCTGGACAAAGCGAAAATTATCGTTACGGTATGCCCCCACTACGACCGCGCCGAGATTGCCAGGACATACCTGACCTTGAGGGGCTACCGTTCACGATACCTTGTCGAGGGACTGCTCGGGCTGGCCGACTATCTGCGCGGAGACCGGGCAAAAGCATTTATTAACGACCTGAAACCTTAATTGTTAAGCAATTTTAAATCGTAAAGATCGGCTTGTCTGATAGCGCGGCAATCGAAAGACAAGCCGTCCCTAATAGTGCAGGCCGATCTTGACGTGTTGGGCGTCGCCGCACAACGGGTTGGGGACCGGTTTCTGGATACTTATTAGTCATCTGGATACGTAAATATGGATTCTTTTTATCCGTATAATAGGCTCGCCCGGCGCTTATCGAATACCACCGCCAAATACCCACATGATTACGATACACTGTATATTGTATGGGGCATGGCACAGCTCTTGCGTTATGTAAGCCAAAGGACAAGACGGGCGTTAAAGAATGAATTGAAATAAAAACAGAAATATAGCTATAAGGAGGTTAGATGTCATGAAAGGGAAAACCATGGGACTGCTGATAATCACTTTCCTTATTGCGTCGCTGTTCATTGCCGAAATGGTCTTTTCCCGTCCCTGGGAAGAATGGGCCGGCCTGTCCAGGTTGCTCGGACTTGGCGTCGTGGGACGGGGCGCCTCTTGCGAGCGGTTGCTCGGCGCAGCTTTCCTCCTCAGCCGGGGAGCTTGGACTCCCAACTTCAGTAAGGCTTGATGAATCGCATCCTGACCATATTACTGTCTGCGTTCTTACTGATGGCGGCAGCTTCCCCGCTCCACGCCATGCCTGCGGTCGCAGACGTGCAAGCCTATACCCTGAAGAACGGGATGAAGGTCTTGGTGCTGGAGGATCACGGGATTCCCAATGTCACGCTGCAAATCTTCTTCAAGGTCGGCTCCCGGAATGAATATCCAGGGATTACGGGATTATCCCACTTTCTCGAACACATGATGTTCAACGGCGCCGCCAAGTACGGCCCGAAGATGTTCGACCGTGTCCTGGAAAACGCCGGGGGGACCAGCAACGCCTATACAACCGAGAATGTCACCTCTTACCAGGATTGGGTCCCAAAATCCGCCCTCGAATTGATCTTCGAAATGGAGGCGGACCGGATGGGAAGTCTCGCCCTAGATGAAAAAATAGTAGAAAGCGAAAGGGGCGTCGTATTGTCGGAATATACAACGGGTTACGAAAACAGCGATTACGAGCTTTTGGAGGATCAGCTCCGCGCCGTCGCCTATCAGGCCCACCCCTATCGCTGGCCGATCATCGGTTATGAAGCGGATATCCGGAATTGGCGGCGGAGCGATATCAAGGAATATTTTGATCGCTACTGCGCGCCGAATAACGCCGTCGCCGTGGTGGTGGGCGATGTGACCCTGGCGCAGGTTAAGTCCCTGGTCGTAAAATATCTGGAACCTCTTCCCGCCCGGGCATCCCCCCGCCCCGTGCATACCCGGGAGCCGGAACAACGGGGCGAGAAACGGCTCCTCGTCCATAAAGACGTCTCTTCTCCCCGGATCCTCATCGCCTACCATGTACCGGAAACCGGAACCGCCGATTATTACGCCCTCGATCTATTGAGTTCTATCCTCTCCACCGGTAAATCTTCGCGATTTTACAGCACCCTGATCAGCGACAAACAACTGGCAACGGAAATATCAACCTACATGCCCCAGGCGCTGGATCCGACCCTATTCTATGTTTACGCCATCTGCGCCGACGGTGTGAGCGTGAAAACCCTGGAAAAGGCGATTTTCCAGGAAATTGATAAAGTCATCAATCGGGGCGTGACGGAAAATGAACTTCGGAAAGCCCAAAACAATGTGGTCGCCTCCTTTTACCGTTCCCTGGAGACGATGAGCAACAAAGCCGATCTGATCGGGTCCTATGAAATATTTTTCGGCGGTTACCAAAAGCTCTTCGCGGCCCCGGATGTCTATAAAAAAGTGACGACAACAGATATCAAGAGTGCGGCCGCCAAATATTTCCGGAAAGCCAACCGCACCGTCGGGGTTTTGGAAAAAAGCGAGGAAAAATGATCTTGAAAAAGAGACGCCTCCACAACTTGTTTTTAGGTATTCTCATCATGTCCCTTTTGGTGACCTGGATGTTGGCGGTCTTCTTTATTCCGCCACCGGGGAATGTCTATGCCGCGCAGCGGGAGACACCATCTTTTGCACTGCCCGCCTACGAGAAAATCAAGCTGAAAAATGGCTTGACCGTATATCTGATGGAATACCACGGCGTGCCTTTGATTTACGCGACCGCGGTGTTCACCGCCGGGGCCGCAAGAGACGGCGGCAAATCCGGTCTGGCGTATCTAACCGCCGAGGCGCTTTTTTCGGGAACCAAAAATCACAGTAAAAAACAAATCGAAGAGAAACTGGAATTCCTGGGGGCCAACTATTATGCCTACGCGGATCTCGATACGGCCGGCATTTCCATGTCCTTTATCAATACGGACCAGGACAAGGTGCTTCCCTTGTTGAAGGAAGTGATTCAGGACGCCGCTTTCGCTCCGGCGGAATTTGAAAAGAGGAAAAAACGCCTCCTCCTTGAGCTTGTTCAGGCCAAAGAACAGCCCTCCCTCGTCCTCGGACCATACTATAAGAAGTTCATTTTCGGGCAGCACGGTTATGGAAACCCCCTTTACGGCGCCCGCACCTCCGTCAAAAAAATCAGGAGCATTGATGCAAGGGCCTTCTATGAGGAGCATTACCGGCCCGAAGAATCGGCCTTGGTGCTCGTCGGAGATTTCCAGACCGTGGAGATGAAAAAGAAGGTTCAGGAGTACTTTTCCGGTTGGCAAGGGAAAGGAAAGGAGCCGCCGGCATCGGCGCAAACACCCCTACCCTTTTTCGCCAAGCCCAGGATACTGCTGGTCAATAAAGACGACGCGACTGAGACCCAGTTCGCCTTTGGTGGCCTGGGCATGCCGCGAAGCCATCCTGATTATGTGGCGGTGCAGGTGGTCAATACTATTCTGGGGGGACGTTTTACCTCCTGGCTAAACGATGCGCTGCGCATTGACGCCAGCCTTACTTACGGTGCCGGCAGCTATTTCGATACTTTCAAAACTTCCGGGACCTTTGCGATCAACAGCTTTACCCGCACGGAATCCACCATCGAAGCAATCGATCTTGCCCGCGATGTCCTGTCTCGTCTTCATACCCAGGGTGTGGATGAGGGCACGTTGAAGGATGCCAAGAAGTACCTTATCGGTCAATTCCCTCCCCTTTACGAGACGCCAGGGAGCCTGGCAAGCCTGCTTGCCGCCATGTTTATCTATGACTTCGACGCATCATACGTCAACGATTTCCAGAAAAATGTCGAGAACGTCAGCGTTGAGAAAGCTAAAATGGTTATTGCGAAGCACTTTCCCAAAGAGAATCTGCAATTTGTCCTGATCGGAAAAGCTGCGGCGCTCCGTGGGCAGGTAATAAAATATGGTGAGCTTTCCGAAAAAGACATAGAGAGCGACGGCTTCTAAAGGAGACTTAAGATGAAGACATTTATACGGGAAATCAATTTCCGGCCCGATCTCCGGGGGACAAAGAAGATCGGTAAGGGCTGGGGTGTGTTTTTTGCCCTGGCGTTATGGTTATTTGCCTGCCCGGTGACGGCGACGGCCCAAGGATGGTATTGGGGTTCTCCCGTTACGCCCGGTTATGACCGTGCTGTTGTTGTCGAGGTTAGCGGCGTCGTTTTACATGTCGATCTATCGCCGCGCGGTGGCGGTTCTTCGGTGCGCATGGAGACGGGCGGCGAGACTGTCACTGTCACGATGGGGCCTAACTGGTATTTCCGCCGCCAGGGTGCCGATATCAGGATCGGCGATAAACTTGAGGTCAAGGGCTCAAAAATGAAAACCCGGGAAGGGAAAAGTTATCTGGCTGCCGCAAAGATAAAGAATATGCGCACAGGCCATGTCCTGGAGCTCAGGGATGAAAACGGCCGTCCCCTCTGGTCTTCCAAACGGAGCTTCGACAAGGAAGGAAGCCAGGAGGGGAAACCATGATTCGTCCTATCCATATACGTTTCCTTCTTGTGGCGGCGATGCTTGCTGTCCTGATGGGATGCGCCACAAGCGAGATTACACGGAAGGATGTCTTGGCAGATCTCCCGCAACAGGTCAGAACCCTCGAAAGGCGCATGGAAGCAGTCGAAGCCCGCCAGCGGAATATGGTGGACGTTCTGGCCAGAGCGAGGGGGGCAGTAGCTTATATATGGGGAACATATACCTTTATGGATAAGGAGGGACGTCCCCTCCGCCATGTCGTCAATGAGCTGGGCGAGCCTAAGGCTGATCCCCAGGGAACGCCTCTGGTGGATGTGAAGGGAAGCGGGCCGATTGCCTTCTCAAACTATTGCGGGACCGCCTTTTTGGTTGGATCTGAAGGAGAGCTGTTGACCAACCGCCATATTGCCGAACCCTGGTGGGAAGACGATCAGAGCACTCCCCTTTTGTCGGCGGGCCTGAAGCCCGTATTTTTGAGGCTGCGCGCCTTTTTCCAGGAACGCTCGCCAGGCGTTCCCATTGAGGTCCTGCGCATCGATGAGAAACAAGACATTGCCCTCGTCAAAACCGTTGGGTGGGTCCCCGCTGCCCAACCCCTCGCCCTGCACCCCAACCCTGGCCAGGCAGAGGAAGGACAGCCCATCCTCCTTATCGGCTACCCGACGGGGCTCGAAGCGGTCATGGTCAAACTGGACGAAAATGAGCGGGAGATGCTGGAAGAAGAAACAGGGGCATGCAGCTATAAAACAGCGGAACGACTGTCGGAGCAGAAACGGCTGCGCGCTACGATCACCAGTGGTTTTCTCTGGGATGTCCTGCCTCACCTCCTGGTTTATGACGCCCGGACCATCGGCGGCGGCAGCGGCGGACCGCTTCTGGATTGGACGGGAATGGTGGTTGGGGTGAACGCCGCCTACCTGGAGGAATTCCAGGGCGGAAACTACGGCGTCCCCATTCAATTAGGGAAACGGCTGCTGGCAGGTGGCGGCAGCGTCGGGGGGGAATCCCGGCATGAATCTCCGGAGCTCAGGGCGGTCTTTGCACGGGATGAGGGAAACAATCTCACATCCTGCGAAAAAAGAAAAACTCTTCCATGAAACAAGACTAACACACGAAAAGTCATGAGTTGAACGACGAAGCAAAAGGTCGGCGCTTCTGGAATGCGGATACTTTTTATTCAGATGGATACAACAATCTGGATACTATATATGCATCTGGCAATACTGCGTTGTTTTAAATCACGTCTTGAATTATACATTACGTAATGCTATAAGGTGTTTACATGGATCGTTCTTCATTGGCATATCTCTTGCTATATAGCCAGTAAACAATTAACTGGAAAGGAGACAAGAACAATGAAGAAACTTATGACAGTAATGGCGGTGATCGCCATAGCGGCGGTCGTGACATCATCCCCGGCAGAGGCCCGACGGGGAGGGGGCGGTAGTTACCCAGGCGGGGGATATTATGACCTTGCCGCCGCGCCCGGTTTGAATCTGACGGCGGAACAGACCGCGAAACTCACGTCCCTGCGGGAGTCCCATTTGCGGGAAGTCAAGCCCCTGCAGGATCAGCTCTACAGCAAAAGCGGCGAGCTCAGGCTCCTGTGGCTACAGCAAACCGTGGATCAAAAGAAGATCCTGACCGTGCAGAAGGAAGTCCGGGACCTCCGGGATCAACTCGCAGATAAACAGACATCCTATCGACTGGAGGCGCAGAAAAACCTGACCCCGGAGCAACTGACTAAAGTTCAGGGCTACGGAGTGGGGAGAGGTTATGGTTATGCCAGGGGCATGAGAGGTCAGGGCGGCATGGGCATGTCTCCCGGAATGGGCCAGGGTATGGGCATAAGGGGTTATTAATTATCGTTGCGGGACAATAAAGATGTCCCATGAAAGGAGAAGACCTATGAAAAAAAAGTGGCTTACGGGTTTGATGATCGTCATGGCGTTTGTTTTGACCGCTTCCTTGGCCCTGGCCGGCCCCGGAAAGTGGGGCGGGCGCGGGAGCGGCGGCTGGGGCATGGGCACCCCCTACCAAGGGATGTACAACCCCGCCAATACTGAAACGTTCTCCGGGGAAGTGATCGGTATGGAACAGACGGTTCCCATGAAAGGGATGAACCAGGGGATCGCCCTCGAGGTGCAAACTGAGAAGGAAACGGTCATCGTCCATATTGGACCAACCTGGTATCTGGAACGTCTCGATGCAAAAATTGTCAAGGGCGATAAGGTGGAAGTCAAAGGGGTTCGCTCAACTCTGGCTGGGAAACAGATTGTTTTGGCTGCAGAAGTGAAAAAGGGCGATAAGACCCTTGTCCTCAGAGACGCAGCCGGCGTTCCCGTCTGGTCCGGCTGGCGAAGATAATAAGAGTAAGGTAAATAACTTTGGGACACAACCACAATCATCAACATGAACCGCCGGCATCGCTAAAGAACCTGTTTTTCGCCATGGTGATCAACGGCGGCATCGTCGTCTTCGAGATGATTTTCGGCCTCCTCATCCAGAGCATGGCCCTGATTTCCGACGCCGTTCATAATCTGAGCGATATCGCCGCCATGGGCTTCAGCTACTGGGCGGAGCAGGTCGCCCGCCGTCCCGCAAATAAGGTCAAAACATATGGCTACCGCAAAATCGAGTTTATCGCCGCCTTTGTCAACAGCATCGTCCTGTCGGTGGTTATCGCTTTCGTTTTCTGGGAATCCCTCCAGCGGCTGGCGGCGCCGCCGGAAATCCCCGGGCGGGAAATGCTCTGGGTAGCCATCGTCGCCTTTGTCGGCAATGGCGTGGCTACGCTGCTCTTGCAGAAAATATCGGCGCGGAGCTTCAATATGAAAAGCGCCTGGCTCCATTCCCTTCAAGACGCCCTGTTTTCCCTCGGGGTCATTGTCGGCGCCCTGCTGATCACGTTCTTCGGTTGGCGGCTCGTTGACCCCCTCATCTCGATGGCCATCTGCATCGTCATCGCCCGGGAAATCTACAAGATCGTCCGGCAGACGGTCAATGCCCTTATGGACGCCGTCCCGCCGGACATCGATTACGGAGAAGTCCGGAACGATCTGCTGGCCATTCCTGCGGTGGCGGAAGTAAACGATCTCCACATCTGGCAGACCGGCGCCACTTATGGGAAGCTACTGATGGCCAAGACCTTTTACGGCAAACTGGCGGCAACATTCTACCATCCAAAAGTGGGCGCCGTGCGCTACGCCCTCAAGCCGGACTTTATCGACGCCATGGGGAAGTTTGAATTTTTCGCTTATCGGAAAAAGGGCGTCGAACCGTCTCAGATCCCGGAAGCGGTCAGAGATGAAGTTATCCAGTGGGTCTATGACCAGCCGGACGATTTCCTTTTTAAGGTAGAGGCCAAGCCCGACTTCAAGTTCACGCCGGTCAAAGGTTCCTTCAACAAGGCAAAATGCAGCCTCTGCCAGGAATATGTTTTCGAGCGCTATGTCCGGATCAAGGACGACCAGCCGGTCTGCATCCCCTGCTCTGGTTATGATGGGAAGAGTTAAGGAAGGGAGATACACAAAAATGCCATTGATTATCGCAGATAACATTCACAAGGATTACCAGGTGGGGGATGTCGTCGTCCACGCCTTGCAGGGCGTGGGTTTCGAAATCGAACCGGCCTCCTTCGTCTCTTTCGTAGGGCCATCGGGGAGCGGCAAGACGACCCTCTTAAACCTGATCGGCTGCCTCGACAAACCCACGGCGGGAACCCTGACGGTGGCCGCTACGGACATCGCCCGGCTGGATCGGAAGGAGAGCGCCGCTTTCCGGGGAAGCCATCTCGGCTTCATCTTTCAGGACTTCAACCTGCTACCCGTCCTGACGGTCTATGAGAACATCGAATACCCCCTCCTGATGGTCCAGAACGTCCCCCCGGCGGAACGGAAAGAACGGATCGGAAAACTCCTCACGGCGGTGGGCATGGCGGATCAGCAGGACAAATATCCCGATCAGATCTCCGGCGGTCAGAAGCAGCGGGTTGCTATTGCGAGGGCGCTGGTGACGCACCCGGAGCTGGTCCTGGCCGACGAACCGACAGCCAACCTCGATTCCCAGACGGCCTACGCCGTCATCAACCTCATGAAGCGGATGCGGGACGAACTGGCGACCACTTTTATCTTTTCGACCCACGATCAGAAAATCGTCGGGGAAGCGGAGGTAATCTTTCGGCTGGAGGACGGGTCTATTGTTGCCAAAGAAATGAAAGGAGGGGCGAGTCATGAATAATCTCTTCAAAATCGCCGTGCGCAATCTGCTCCGGTACAAACGAAGGACCCTGCTGACTGCCTCACTGATCACCATCGGTGTCGTCTTCGTCCTGGTTTTCACCTCCGTTACCGGCTCCTTCAAGGCTATGATGATCGGCCAGATTACCGATTCCATGCTGGGGCACCTTCAGGTCCATCGGAAGGGGTACGTCGCCTCCATCGACAATTTGCCGCTTAATCTGAATATCAAACCGCAGGCCTATCAGAAGCTCACGGAGGCGCTCAAGGCGGCGCCGGAGATCGCGGCCTTTTCGCCCCGTCTCAAATTCGGCGGTATGTTCAGCAACTTTACGGAGACGACGAACATTCGCCTGAACGGCGTCTATCCCGACCGGGAATTCCAGACCGTTCCCCTTCTGACCTCGCGCATCTCCGCGGGTAAGAAAACCCTGAGCCGGGGTGAGATCATGATTCCCACCCTGTTGGCAAAGGGATTAAAGGTCAAGGTGGGCGACGCCGTTGTCGTCGTGGCGACCAACGTCGATGGCTCCGTCAACGGTAAGCAGTTTGTCGTATCCGGCATCCTGGAGAGCGCCACCGGCCCCGGAGGCCGGGACGGTTATCTCCATATCGAGGACGCCGCCGAGGTCCTGCGCATGCCCGCGGCTGAGATCAGTGAAGTGGCCGTCCGGCTGAAGGATTTCAGCCGTCTCCCTGACGTCGTCCGTCATTTGGGAGGACGGCTTGCCGGAGAGGTCAACAAGGAAGGACGGCCCATCTTCGAGGTCCATGCCTGGGAACAGCTCTCGCCCTTCTTCAACATCGCCCAGATGATTGATGTGATGACCTTTTTTATCAAGATCATGCTCATTGCCATCGTCCTCATCAGCATCATGAATGTCATGATCATGGCCGTTTATGAGCGGATCAGGGAGATCGGTACCATTGCCGCCATCGGAACTCTGCCTGGCAAAATCCTATCCATGTTCGTCATCGAGGGGTTCTGCCTTGGCGTTTTGGGGGCGATTATCGGCGATATCATCGGGAGCGCCATTGTTCTGATTATCAATGTGATCGGCATCCGTTTCGACTTTGCCCAGCAGAAGGGACTCCTCCTGACGGCAACTCTTGATCCCATGGATCTGCTGGTTATCTCGACAATCGTCATTATCGTCGCCGTGCTGGCCAGCCTGCAACCGGCCTTCAAGGCGTCCCGGATGGAACCCATCGCGGCGCTGCGGCACGTTTGATGAATTTTAAAGGAGAAACTGAAATGCTTAAAATGGCGATGGTTTTAATAACCCTGCTGATGACCCTGCCTGCTTATGCGATCGACGGCACGGCGCTGTTGAAACAGGTGGACCGGAACCTCAACCCGGAATCCTATGAAGCGTATCGCAAGCTGATCAATATCGAACCAGACGGCAAGAGAAAAGAATTTACCATGTATTCCGCCAAGAAAGGGCAGGACAAGATCGCCGTCCTCTTTCTCGCCCCGGCCAGCGACAAGGGGAGAAGCACCCTCAGGCTCGGCGACAACATGTGGCTCAATATCCCCAACATCGGCAAACCGATCCGGATCACCAGCCTTCAGTCCGTGGTAGGAGGCGTCTTCAACAACGCCGATATCATGAACCTGGATTATTCCGCGGAGTATGACGTTGAAAGTGTTTCGGAAGCCGCCGGAAATTACCTTCTCCTGCTGAAGGCCAAGACTAAAACCGTCGCCTATGACCGGTTGAAGATGTGGGTGGACAAAGGGAAGAAGCTGCCGATGAAGATCGAGTGCCTCACGGAGGCCAACATGCTCATCAAAACCCTGTACTTCAAGGATCACAAGGATTTCGGCGGCGGGATCGTGCGGCCGGCGGTCATCGAGACGGACAGCCCACTCTACAAAGGATATAAATCCGTTATGATCTTCGCCAAGATCAAAAAAAGGGCATTCAAGGATGAGGTCTTCACCCTGACCTTCATGCCCAACCTGGATTCCTTGCGTTGATGGTCTGAACATGGAAAATTAGCGGCATCCCGATAATCTTCTTCGGCAGGGCACATATGAAACGAATCGCAATCCTGTTTTTGATCCTCCTGCTGTTCATTCCTGCCGCGGTCCTTGCCGAGGAATCCTACACCTTCGATGCCGCGGAGACCGAGAAGAAGCCCTATCATTTCGGCGGTTATGTTGAATTCAAGCCTGTCCTCTTCGGGCTGGATCATGACGCCGCATTTTATAAACTGCGTTTTTACAATGATCCCCAGGGCCAAACTTTGCCGGAGTGGAACGGCCGGGTGCAATTGGAGGGAAGCTACGAAAAAGAGCTGTTTCGGCTTTATGCCAAGACCAATACGGATCTCAAATACGGTTATGCCGGCGGGTCCGAACGGTCCGTTTTTTATGAGGCCTACGGATCATTAAAACCCGCGGATTCCCTGAAGGTTGATGCCGGGAAAAAGACCCTCAAATGGGGGAAGGGCTACGCCTGGAACCCCGTGGCCTTTGCGGACCGCCCGAAGGACCCGGACGACCCGGAGT
>Ga0074199_1001782_pt1 | contig 16254 bp, 18 predicted proteins | sample EPASupsiteSAE347_FD_64528 | JGI IMG/M metagenome (GOLD analysis project Ga0074199, IMG submission 64528) | Bioremediated contaminated groundwater from EPA Superfund site, New Mexico - Sample SAE3-47 | ecosystem: Environmental > Aquatic > Deep subsurface > Groundwater > Contaminated ...
CAAAAAGGATATATTTGCTTTTAACGCTGAAATGAATTTATTGTTTATAGATTCTTGTGGGTTGAGCATATTATTAAAATTACATTAAGATTGCATTGCAGTTAAAGTATAGCACCTACTCCAAAAATAGTAAATATATATTTTATCTTTCGAGGACATATTTCATGCCGCCGATGTTACGCGCCAAACCTTTCATTTCCATTAAAATCAAGGTGCTGCTAGCGATAGGAGTTGAAAGATTTGTCATCCTGATGATGTCATTGATGTGTATCGGATCGTGATTGAGATGATTAAGTATTAATTTCTCCTCAGGGGTATCTGCGATAATTTTTTTATTGATAATTTTACTCGGCAAGTTTTCAATTTCTAGAGTCTCAATGATGTCGGCAGCGCTGGTTACAGCTTTGGCTCCTTGTTTGATTAAATTATTCGGACCGATTGAGACTGGAGAATAAATATTACCAGGGATGGCAAAAACTTCGCGATTTTGATCAAGCGCATATTTAGAGGTGATGAGAGCGCCTGATTTTTCGGCTGCTTCAATAACAAGCGTGCCTAAAGAAAGACCGGCTACTATTCTGTTTCGCTGTGGGAAGTGATGGCGTAGCGGTGGCGTATTAAGCGGGAATTCAGAAAAAATCAATCCGCCATTGCCGATGATTTTATCAGCCAAATTTTTGTTTGCTGCTGGATAGATAGCTCGATTATTGATACCGGTGCCGAGAACGGCGATTGTGCAACCGTTTTCCTTGATAGCTGCGTGATGTGCGATTGCATCAATGCCAAGGGCGAGACCGCTCACGATCGTTAGGCCATGACGAACTAAATCTTCGACAATCGTTTCTGTTATCTGCTTGCCATAATCAGTATACTTGCGTGCACCAACAATGGCAATATTAAAATTTGTAATATCGTTGAGATTGCCGCGATAATATAAAATTTCCGGTGAGTCATAAATTTCTACCAGAAGTTTTGGATATTGGTCATGTCCGGGATAAATGACACCGATTTTTTCTCGATCAAGTTGTTCGAGAATCTTGTCGATCGGGACCAGGTGACGCTTTGAAGTGAATTCGAGCGCTAATCTCTCTTCAATGCCGGCATTAATCAGTTCATTGACAGAAGCGCCAAAAACTGTTTTGAAGTCTGGAAAATTTTTTTTGAGCCGTTTGATTTTAATAGGACCGAATTTTAGAAAATGTGAGAGCGCAATTAGATATTTTGTATTTTCTGAAAAATCATTCATTTATATTAGTGCTAATATTAAATAAAATATAAGTGTTGACAAGCGTCAATACGCGTGCTAAGATTCAGAAATCATTAAAGATATCTAAGAAGTTAGCAGCCAATTTGCTGTTTGTTATTAGAATCGTAGACAATGAATATCTATCCTCCTTGGGTATTTATTGCTCTACTTTTTTTTAGCGAGCAGCAAATTGTTTGTTAACAATAATGTCGTTAATTGCTTGATTGACGACAGTTAACTCTTCCTCTGGAAATCTTTGCAAAACAAATTTAACACCTGGAATTTTTTCCAGGTTTTTTGTTTTTATGCCGATACGCAAACGCGTGAAGTTTTTAGTTTTGAGGTGATTAATAATTGATTGCACACCGTTATGTCCGGCGGCGCGTGAGTCGACTGACTTTTTAAATTTTCCCAGCTCAATATCAAGATCATCGTGAATAACAATAAGTTCATCAGTGAGATCGGCGTTTCTTTCTTTGAAGATGAGAAACTTTTGCGGTAATAATTTATAATAAGAAAGAATGGCTCGCACGGCTTGACCAGAATTATTCATAAAAGTATGCGGTTTTATAAAAACGTATTGTTCGTTTTTGCAAATTTCAGCTTGGAATTTTTTATTAGTTTCCCAAGCCAAACCAAGGCTAGTAACGATTTTATCAATCGCCATAAAGCCGGCATTGTGCCTGGTTGATTTGTATTGGTCGCCGGGATTGCCGAGACCAACGATTACTGTTGGCATGATGTTTTAATGAAATATAAAAATATATTTTAATATTTATAAATGTTTATATATTTAGGCTTAATTTTGAATTTCGAATTTTGAATTTTGATTTGAGGATGAAGATTTTTTTTAAATTAAATCATTAAAAAATTGATTCAAAATTAAAAATTCGAAATTCAAAATTATTAACTTTATAAAAAAGTTAACTATCGTCGTCTCACAATCGAAGGTGAATGGAAAATTCTTGGCTTCTTTTTCTTTTCCGGATTAGCAAGCTTGACTAAATCATGTTGGCCATGAACGCCCTTTTTACGAATAACGCTTACGAAGACAGGAGTGCCTTCAATCTTGAAATTTTCACGGAGACGATTTTCGATGTAGCGGACATAGGTCTGATCAATATTATCATCGGAGCCTATAACGATTTCGAACTTTGGTGGATTGGATCGTTTTTGTCTCAACTTATAGATATAAGGATTTTTCACGCCACCACCACGAACGGGTGCGTGCTTCTTGACGATTCTCAATAAAAACTTAGTTAAATAATTTTCGTTAATTTCTGTCTTACGCGCATTGGCCAGCCTGACAATCATCTCTAAAGTTTTCTCAACCTTTTCGCCGGTAAGCGCAGAGATGAATTGAATTGGTGCCCAGGTGGCGTAGGGGAATTCATTGTAAATTGTTTGTTTGTATTTCTTGGTATCACGATCTTCAACGAGGTCCCATTTGTTGGCAACAATAATCAAGCTGACTTGTCTCTCGATAATGTCATCGATGATTTTGGATTCTTGTTGGGTGATCCCTTCGTGAATATCAATCATCAACATTGCGATGTCCGCTTTGCCCAGAGTGGCGATTGATTTCTCGATACTGAATTTTTCTAAAGCGTCATGAGAACGACCTTTTTTTAGATTCTTTCGCGCCGACTTGCTGATGCCCGCAGTGTCGATTAAATTAATAATATAATTTTCGTAATTAAGTTGAATATCCTTTGGCTCTCTGGTGGTATGTGCCGTGGCAGAGGTAATCATTCTTTGCGCATCCTCATCAGTGGAGAAGCGATCGATTAATTTATTAATAAAACTGGACTTGCCAACATTGGGTTTGCCGATAATAGTTACATTAATAGTTTTGTCAGCGTCTTTCTCAAGATCAATATCTTTTGTCTTGCGAACCTTTAAATTTTTTACCACGATATCAAGCAAGTCACCAGTGCCGGAGCTAGTCACGGCGGAAACGGAAATCGGCTCGCCAAGAGCGAGTTTGTTAAAATCGTTTACATCACGACGTAATTTCGGACTGTCGGATTTGTTAACCACTAATAAAACATTTTTTGCTTCGGGAATAATTTTCTTCAAAGCTAAAGCCATGATCTTATCATCACCGATAATGCCGGTTTGTGCATCAACCATAAACAAAATCAAATCCGCCTTTTTTAAATAATCACGCGCTTGTTGCTGTACCTTGGCATCAATATCATCAGTCTGGCCAATTTCCTTGATCTCTCTTTTGGTTTTGATCAAGTGACGAACATCCAAAATACCACCAGTATCAACCAGTTTGAATTTTTTGCCCTGCCAATCAACCATACCAGTGTTGGCATCACGAGTCGAGCCTTCGATATCCGAAACCAAGGCAATTTTCTTACCAGTCAAAACATTAAAAAGAGTTGATTTACCAACATTAGTGCGTCCAAAGAGGACGACTAGAGGCGTTTTTTTACTTTCAGTCATATAGTTTATGTATTAAGCCAAAGAAGATTGTTATAATTTTTAAAACCAGAAATTCATTACTTTGATAGAAGTTTACGGTCTTCTAACATTAGCACGTTTTTGTGATTTTGTCCAGAGCGATATATATTGATAATAACAAAATTTTATGATTAAAGCAAAGGGTGATATAGTGCCATATTATAGCTAATATTAAAGATATAATAAATAAAATTAAATTTTAAAATGCAGATTTTGAAATATTATTGACAAAAAGTCTAACTTATGCTATATTTACAAGTTATGTTCTTTAAAATATTTTAATAATACCAATAAAGGCGAGGGAGAAAGTTATGGAATATTTGCTGATAAAATTAATGTTATTTGTTTCAATGATGAAGTCAGATCCGTTAACAACAATGGCCTTTGCGACAACCCTGCTTGAGCTTAATCCTTTATTTCAGGCGGCCAAGATTGTAAGGCTTAAAGAAGCAAAGGATGTGTCTCTTTGGACCTTTGTAATGATTTTGTCAATCGGCACAATTTGGTTTTGTTATGGAGTCAAGATGAGCAACTGGCCGATAATTATCGGTAATGCCATTAAATTATTTTCAAGTCTTACTGTGATGATTGTTTATTTTGTTTATAAAAATAAAAGAAAGGAGGATTTAATATGATGAACGATGATATGTGTGGTGTGCCGATGCACATCAAACAGTATCTAGCCTTTTTGAAAGAGTCGAAAATCTATCTCGGCGATGTCAATAAAGGCGAGATTGAAATTGTCACCGACCCAGGTCTCATCATGAAGATTGAGGAAGAAAATCAAAATAAACACTTCACCTTTAAGGGCTTGGTTGGTCAGACACCGTCATGGAAAAGCGGAATTATTGTTATGGACAAATATTTTGCCTTTTTGCGGGATCCGGTCATGTTTCCTGGGAAAACTGTAACGACTGGTTTGTACGACAGATTGGTGTATATCAATGGTCTACTGGGGTCTGTCGGCGTGGCGGTTTTGCCTGTATGCGATGGTAAGGCCGTAATGCCGCTAGTGTTTCGACATGCTACCAGGAAATGGTGCGTGGAAATTCCGGGAACAATTTCGGTTGATGGTGAAACTGTCGAAGAATCAGTTCGACGATGTGTTTTTAACGAACTTGGTGCCGGAACAGAAATTGGCACTATTACCAAAGTTGGCGACATCATCTCTGAGCGCGGCATTCTTGGTAATGAGGTGCCAATATTTGCCGTTGAGGTTAAAGTCATCAGCGGGAGAGTGCAGGATACCGTCACAACTGGCACGACTGAGCTTTCATTTTCCAGATATCTGGAATTGCGGAAAGCTGGTTGTCTGATTCGTGGCTGTCAAAGCTATGTGTGCAAGGATGCATACACGGATACGGCTATGATGCTGGCACACAGTGCTGGTATCATAAAGTAAAAAATAAATGAAACATTAAGGGCTTACTAAGAAATTAGTAAGCCCTTTTAAATTTTATGGTAAATTTTAATCTTGACTTATGTGTCACAATGTGCTATTTTAATTTATTATTCGTTGTACATTTAAAATAAAAAAATAAGGAGAAAAAAATGGGGATGATTACTGAAATTAGAGACTTGACGGTCTTGTCGTTGTTGGGTGTCTTGGTGCGGACAAAAATAATAATAGCCGATGATAAGATGACAATGACGGCACTATTTGAACAAGTGCCGGCTTCCTTTTGTAAAATTAACAGGGAACAATTTGATTCAATGTTGAGGGATATAAGGTTGTATTATACCGATCGCAAGAGCGAATGTTTAGCCGAGGCCGCGCGTCGACAATTTGCGTACAATGCTACGCATGGGCAAAAATTAATTACTATGTGGCAGCAAACAAATAGATATGCTGATTATCGTAGTCACCCGATTATTGCTTTTATTCAGGCGACGATAGTTGACCATGTTGAATTTTAGGAGGAAGCAATGAGCAAACCAATCAGCGAAAATATGGTTTGGAGGGCGTTCTTTGATGATTTGGTGTATAACCGGCAAATTATCTCTGTTAAAGAAAGAGATTTTTTGTTTAACGCCTTATCGTTAGATGGTCTGACTTTTAAAGACATTGGCTTGGAGGATCGAAATGTTTTTCTTCTCAACATCAGATTTCACGACGGCATGTCAATTACAAATTTAAAACAACAAACGGCATGCTTTCTTGAAGATGTGCCAAAAAAAGAAGCTTGGCCAAAGGTTAAAGCTTTTGCCGAGACCGAATCGCATTATATCGTGGCCTATTTGTATGCTATGGTGGCGCATTGTGCGGAAACTTAAAAGAGCAATTCACTCGAACTGCTCTTTTTTATTTTTTAAAATTCTGTTGTATTTTGGCTGCATATGATATAATTAAGATATTATTATAATTTATAAATATTTTTTATGTCTCATCAAAGAACCACCGGTATTACATCTGTTGCGCTTGCTTTTCTGGGAAATCTTTTTATTTCTTTTATCAAACTGCTGGCTTTTTTTGTTTCCGGTTCAAGCGTCATGTTCTCAGAATCGATTCATAGTTTTGCTGATACAGCTAATCAAGGCTTATTAATGGTCGGAATCAAGCGGTCTATGAAAAAGGCGGATGCATATTTTGATTATGGCTATGGGCAGGAGAGATTTTTGTGGGCATTGATTTCGGCTTGCGGAATTTTTTTTCTCGGCGCCGGTGTAACCATTTACAATGGTGTCGAGTCATTGCGTAGCGAGAACAGCATTCATTTGAATAAGTATATATTTATCGTTTTGGCGGTGTCAATTATTGTCGAGTCTTTTACTTTGTATGTTGCCGTTAGGGAAATAAAGAAAAATGCTAAAGGGAAGAAATTTTTCAAATCATTAGAGACCGCCGATCCGACTACGTTAGCCGTCTTGTATGAGGATAGCGTGGCTGTGTTGGGCGTGCTGGTGGCTTTTTTGAGCATAATCTTGACAGTGATTACCGGAAAGCATTACTGGGATGCCATCGGTTCAGTGATTGTTGGCGCACTTCTCGGTTTTATTGCGATTGTCTTGATCAAGAAAAATATGAATCTTCTGAAAAGCAAGTCTATTCCTGAAGACGCCAAAGAGAGATTGGTGGAGATATTGGAAGCGGAGCCGGCGATTGAACGAGTGCTTGATTTGAAATCAGCCATCCTAAATGTCGGTGTTTATCGCATCAAGTGCGAAGTGGAATTCAATGGTCCGTCTTTGTTGCGCGAGCTGTATAAAAATAATGAAATGAGGGAGGAGTATGATGATATCAAAGAAGATTATCAGGAATTTATCCGGTTTTGCGCCGATTACGCCGATCGTATTCCGCGCTTGATCGGCTCTAAGATAAACAAGATTGAGGAGAAGATTCAAAGAGAAATTCCGGAGATTCGGCATATTGATATTGAGCTGAATTAAATTTATTTTGAAAAATAAAAAAAGGGATCATGTTTTGATCCCTTTTCGCGTTTACGCCCGTTTAAAAACTTTTTCACTAGCGCCTTGTATTTTTTTTTGCCGTTCGAGAAATTTTCCATAAGCTTTACCCAAACTTATCTGGAGCTGATTTTCCGTTAATGGTTTGATGAGGTAATCATCTACTCCCAGAGTGACTGCGCTAACAACATGTTTTTGGGCGGTGTGTCCTGTTATCATGATGAAGGGGATGTTTTTGAAGCGCTTATCTTCCCGAAGCTTTTTTAAAAGATCGATGCCAGACATATTTGGCATGTCCAGGTCGCATAAGATCAGTTCATATACAGGACTGACGCTTTTCAAGTGTTCATTTTTCAGAATCATCTTCCATGCCCTCTCGCCGTCATCCGCTTCATCGACTCGCAGGTACCCCATGCGATTAAGCATGCCTCTGAATATGACGCGCGTGGTATTTTCATTTTCTACAACCAGTATTTTTGTTTTATAATTAAACGATGACATGGTAATTTCTCCCTAGGTTATTTTTTAAAGAGCTTATTATATTTTTTAGATTAATAATCTATATTAGTATCAAATAAATAATTTGTCAAATGAGTATATATCCATCCTTGCTATTTTTCTATTTCAAAGCTATTCTTAGCTTATCTAATTAATGAATTTTTTAAAAAATATGAAAACATATAAAAAAGATAATGACGCGCGTAGTAATAAAAAATCAAGCGGGAGAAGTTTTGACGGTGGTAGAAAAACTGCCAAAACTGGCGGCCGAAGCTTTGGTGGCAGGCGAGAAGAGATACCGGTTAGCAGAAGTTTTGGCACCAGAAAAGAAGAGACTTCCACTAAATATAAAGCGATTTGCAGTGAGTGCGGCGATGGTTGTGAAGTGCCGTTTAAACCAAATGGCAAGAAACCGATACTATGCAGCTTTTGTTTCGCTAAAAGTAGTGGGAGTAATGCGGAACGTCCTAGCCATAAGACCAATGATAATCAGCTTGATATTGTGAATGAAAAATTAGATAAGATCTTGAAAATGCTAACTAAACTATCGAGATAAAAAAATGATAATAAATAATCTTGGATAAATAAAATTTTGACTTTCGGACATGAAAAGGTTATGATTTATTTTTGTTCTTTTTATAAATTATTTCTAGGGAGGAAAATTATATGAGCGGGAATTCGAGCGATGCTGCAATCGGCAAAGCTGAGCAGCAAATAAAACACACTCATCAATGCCAGGAGTGTCAGACTAAATTTTTGGCGCACAAGGATGGTTGTCCGAAATGCGGTTCTAGCGCCAGGGTTTTGCCGCTTGGTTCAGGCGGTCATGGTGTTGATTATTCTGCTCTCAGGGGCTTGGATTAGGAGGCATTTATGATACATCACGGAACAAAAATCGCCTGCAAGCTTAAGGAATTATGCGCTCGGTATGGAGGAGGTAGATCGTGTCCGGGATATTTTTTCCTTAATCCTTTTGCGAGGAATTATTGTTGCAAAAATTTTCTTGAAAAATTAGAAAAAAAGAAATAATTTCATGTTAATTTCCAGGGGCTACTAAATAATTTAGTTAGCCCTATTTTTTTGCTATTTTTAGACAAAAGTATTATTAAAAATGGGAGGCATCTGATTGTTTTGAAGCGGACGAGGAAATTAACAGATGTGCGTAATTCTAGTTTTTTTTATCTTGAAAAATATATAAAAAGGTGTTATTGTGGTAAGGTATGAATTTGAAAAAATATTTAATTACCATGGTTGCTTTGACGCTTATTTGCTGGGCAATTTTTGGTTACGTAGTTTTTACAATCGATCCGTACCAAACCAACATAGTCGGTTTCTCGATGTTTTATTCGACACTATTTATTGCCTTGGTGGGGACGGCAGCGATTGTCGGTTTTTTGGTACGCTTTGTGGGATTGAAAAGAGCGTTGGCATTCAAATCAGTCAAAGAAGCTTTTCGGCAGTCTTTTTTATTTTCTTTGTTGGTGGTAATCGGTCTATATTTATTATCCAAAGATTTATTTACATGGCTGAATTTATTTTATTTGATAGGCGGTTTATCGATATTGGAATTTTTCTTATTGGGATATGAGAAGCCTGTTAGCTAACGGACACTACCCCTCACCCCAACCCTCTCCGTTCGGCTGAGCTCACGACGAAGCCCGCGGGGCGAGGGAGAATATAAAGATTATTAATTATAAATATATATGCAAAAAGAATTACAAAAAATCAAAGAAGAAATCCTGGCAAAATTAAAAGAAGTGAAGAACTCAGAGTTTTTAAGCGAGCTGGAAACGAAATATATGGGACGCAAGGGAGAGCTGACGACTGTACTACGCAGCTTGTCAGAATTGAGTGCCGATGAACGCAAGAAAATAGGCAAGCTTGCGAATGAAATCAAGAATGACGTGCAACAAGCCTTTCAGGATATCAAGAAAGAATTGACGGTCGAAAACGAGATTGGTTTTATCGATGTTACTTTGCCTGGCAAGAAAATTCCGCGAGGACATATTCACCCGATTTCACTGGTGCAGGACGAATTGGAAGACTTATTCATGTCGATGGGTTTTATGACGATAGAGGGACCGGAGCTAGAGAGTGATTTTTATAATTTTGAAGCCTTGAATATACCAGCGACTCATCCGGCGCGTGATATGCAAGATACTTTTTATATTGATAAGAAAAATAAATATGGTGAAATGGATTTGGTGATGCGTACGCACACTTCGCCAGTGCAAGTGCGGGCGATGCAAGAACATGGTGCGCCATTGCGCGCGGTAGTGCCAGGACGAACTTTTCGTTGCGAGGCGACGGATGTGCGCCATGAGCACACTTTCTATCAATTTGAAGGCTTGATGGTTGATAAGAAAATCAATTTTTCTCATTTGAAGGGAATCTTGGCAGAGATTGGCAAGCGCTTATACGGCGCAGAAACACAGGTGCGCATGCGTCCGAAGTTTTATCCCTTTGTTGAACCGGGAGCCAATATTGAATACACCTGTTTTCTTTGTAATGGTCAGGGTTGTAATTTGTGTAAAAAGACAGGTTGGTTGGAAGTAGGCGGCTGTGGTTTGATTCATCCAAATGTTTTGAAGGCAGGTGGCATTGATCCGAATCAATATACTGGCTTCGCTTTTGGTTTCGGTTTGAACCGTTTGACGATGTTGAAATATGGTATCGAGGATATTCGGACGTTTAATAGCGGGGATATGAGATTTTTGGAACAGTTTTAGTTTGAATTTACTTTAGTAATTATAGTTAAGTCTTCAATTTTGAATTTAGAATTTTGAATTTTGAGTGAAGGAATAATTTATAATTCAACATTAAGTCATTAAAAAATTGATTCAAAATTAAAAATTCAAAATTAAAAACACTGCTAAGGTTTGTGATGGTAAATTATAAATAAAACTGTATAAATAATAAAAATATTAATAATAACGTCTATGTATTTAAGTTTAAATTGGTTAAAAGAATATGTTGATCTGCCGAAGTCAGTAACGCCGGAAAAAATCGGCGAGGTTTTGACGATGCACACAGTTGAAGTTGAGGGTATCAAACAGCAGTCTGAAAAATTCAAGGGCGTGGTAGTTGGCAAAATTTTGGAAATCAGCAAGCACCCGAATGCTAATCGTTTACAATTAGCCAAGGTGGATACCGGGACTGAAAAACTAGACATCGTTTGCGGCGCGCCAAATATCGAAGTTGGGCAATTAGTGCCGGTTGCGACAGTGGGCACCATCTTGCCTGGCAATATTGAAATCCGTGAAGCCGAAGTGCGTGGCGAAAAATCTTTTGGCATGTTGTGCGCGGAGGATGAATTGGGCTTGGGCGATAATCATGAAGGCATAATGATCTTGGAAAAAGCGAAAGTCGGTCAAGACTTTGCGGATTATTTGGATTTTAAGGATACAATTTTGGAAGTTGATAATAAGTCTTTATCTAATCGCCCTGATCTTTGGGGTCATATGGGTATTGCTCGTGAGTTGGCGGTGATTTTGGATGAGAAATTTAATGATTATAAACCAAATGCCGAAGTTTTGAAAAAAACTGAGGATGGCGATGTTGAAATCGAGGTGCGTAATGAGGATTTTAAATCATGTCCTCGCTACATGGCGGTAGCTATAGATGGTATTACGGTCAAGTCCTCTCCAAAATGGATGCAAGAACGCTTGACTGCGATTAACGTGAAGCCGATTAACAATATCGTCGATGCGGTGAATTACGTCATGTTCGAATTGGGGCAGCCGATGCATGCTTTTGATTTTTCTAAGATTGAAATCAAGAAAATGAAAAAGAATCAGAAGGTGAAAATTACCGTTCGTAATGCCAAGAAAGATGAAGAGGTGATTACTCTGGATGGCGAGAAGAGAAAATTGGATAGTGAGATGCTGGTGATTGCCAATGATGAAGAAATTTTGGCAGTAGCGGGTGTGATGGGCGGCGAGAGCAGCGAAGTCGATGACAAGACGAAACAGATTTTATTGGAGTCAGCGAACTTCAACTATACTTCGATTCGAAAAACATCAGGCAAACTGGCTTTGCGTAGCGAAGCATCAATGCGTTATGAAAAGGGATTGGATCCGAATTTGTGCGAAGTGGCCTTGGCGCGCGCTGTCGAATTGATCAAGCAAATCGTTCCGGGTGCGAAGGTTGTCAGCGAGGTGGTGGATCAGAAAGAATTCCATTTGAACGTCGGTCCGGTGGAATTGACCATGGACTGGATTAATAAGACAATCGGACAGAAAATAGAAGAGAAAGAGGTATTGCGCATCTTGACCAGTCTCGGTTTTGGAGTCGAGAAAAAAGAAGAGGTTTTGTCAGTGACAATTCCGACATGGCGCGCAACCAAGGATGTGGAATTGAAAGAAGATATTGTCGAGGAGATTGCTCGTATTTATGGCTTTAATAATATTGTCGCAGTGATGCCGGAAATAATGATTGAATCTGTGGAAATAAAAAAGGACAAGGCTTTGGAAAGGAAAATCCGCAAAATCTTATCCGGAGCACCGGCGTTGGCTGAGGTTTATAATTATTCATTTGTTGGGGAAGAGCAGTTAAAGAAATTGGGAGTAGATTTTTCCAAGCATATCAGATTAGCAAACCCAATCGCTTCCCATCAGACGATGTTGCGACAAAGCTTGGCGACTAATATGTTCAACAATATCCGTTTTAATCAGGCGCGGTATGATGATTTGAAGTTCTTTGAAATCGGTAATGTATTTATTGATACTGAAAGTGCTGTGAAAAAAGCCACTGATTCCAAAGAGAGTATTCCGTATCAGGAAAAAAGATTGGGCATTATGTTGGCTGGTAAGGATGATTTGGAATTATTCAGTGAGGCGAAGGGGATTGCTGAGTATTTGTTAGCGAACCTTGATTTGAAAGTTAAATTCGATTTTATCGAATCAATCCCGAATTGGGCTAATCAGGAAATGTCAGCAGTTATCTGCAGCGGTAAGGCTGAATTAGGTAGTATTTGCAAAATGAATGATGATATTGCTAAGAAAAATGGAATAAAAAAGAAAGTCGTGTTCATAGAAATTATATTGAAATCACTTTTGCAAAATATTGACGAGTCTTTTGCCAAGACCTATGTGCCATCGGAGAAGTTTCCCGCCCTCACTCGCGACCTCGCCTTTGTGGTAAATGAAAAAATATTGTATAATGATATTGTTGCCGAGATCAAGAATTTTAACGAGTATATCAAGGAGGTAGAGCTCTTTGATATTTATCAAGGCGAGAAGATTGGCAAAGATAACAAAAACTTAGCTTTTCATATTATCTACCAAGCTGAAAAAACTTTGACCTCAGAGGAAGTTGATCAATGGCAAAATGATTTGATCAAAAAAATCGAGGAAAGATTTGAAGCGAAGGTAAGAAACTTTTAAAAATATGTTTGACACTTCACAAGACATCTTAAATATCGCTAAAACTGTTGCCGTTATCGGTTTGTCAGTGATTACTTTTATTTTTGTTTACTATTTGGTTAGAATTATACGAGAGCTCTTTAAGATGGTTGAAGAAATGCGCGAGCGAATTAATAAAGTTGACGAATTGATTCAGTCAGTCAAAGAAAAAGTCGAACATAGTACGTCATACCTGCTATTGATTAGCGAGGGAATAAAAAAAGTCGTAGAAATTGCCAAGGATTATTCTGGAACAAGCAAGAAAAAGAAAAAATAAATTCATAAAATATCCCTCGCCCCGCGGGAGAGCACCTGTGCTGTGCCTGGCATAAAGGTCGGGGTGAGGGGAAAAGACTGGAAAATTAATTCCAGTCTTTTGTTTGCCTAAAAGCATTATAGGTGATAAAATTAAGATATTGATATTATTTTAAAGTAAAATATATGAAGAATAAATTTAAAATGAAAGTAGCCAAGGACTACGAAATGATGAGCCAGAAGGCGGCTGAAGAGATTATTAAAATGTTGAAAAAGAAACAACGGACAGTGATCAGTATCGCAACCGGAGCAACACCAAGCCGGACTTATGAATTGTTGGCAGCGGAGCGTGTTAAGTCTCCAGAGCTATTTGCGCAAATTTATTTTGTGAAATTAGACGAGTGGGGCGGAGTTCCGTTAGATGATCCCGCTACCTGTGAAACAGAAATTAATGAAAAAATCATTGTTCCATTCAACGTTCCAAGCGATCACTATATTACTTTTGATAATGCGCCAGAAAAGATGGAAGAGAGCCTGGCGGATTTCCAAGCAAAGATCGATGCTCTAGGCGGAATTGATTTGTGTATTTTGGGACTTGGCAAGAACGGCCACATCGGTCTCAATGATCCAGCTGAGAGTTTGGAATTAGAGGCTCACGTCGTTCGCGATTTAAGCGAGCAGACCCTGCATCATCCCATGACAGCGAAGAGCGCCGGCCAAATTTCTTTCGGTCTGACCTTGGGTCTGCGTGGCATTTTTGAAGCAAAAAAAGTGCTGTTTTTGGTAAGTGGTAAGCAAAAGCAAGAAATTTTTACTAAATTCAAAGAGAAAAAAATTTCCACGCTAAATCCTGCTTCGCTTTTGTGGTTGCATCGTGATGTCCTTTGTCTTTGTGATAAGGATGCGAACGGTGCCGTTAGGAAATAATTATTAATTTAAAAATTTATGACAGAAGAAATAAAAAAAGAAGAAATTAAAGTAGAAGACGTGAAAGCTGAAGATGTAAAAATAGAAAATAAATCTCTTTTAATAGGCTTATTTGAATTTTTAAAAGATAATGCCATCATTGGCATGGCAATCGGTGTCGTGGTTGCTCAAATTGTGAAGGACTTGGTAGATTCGCTGGTAAAGGGAGTGTTGATGCCGTTAATCGGCCTGATGATGCCGGGAGATGGCATGGGTGAGGTTATATACCTAATCAATGGAATCGAATTCAATTTCGGAATCGTAATCAACAGCGCTTTGACATTCTTGATCGTGATGACGATTTTGTATATCGTGGTAAAAAGGATTTTGAAAATGGAAGATATTCTTGTTAAAAAATAAAACTCATATGAAAAATATCGTAACCATCGGTGGCGGCTCAGGACAATTTGTCTTGCTTTCCGGTTTGCGCGATGTCAAAAATATTAATATCAAAGCCGTAGTTTCTATGGTGGATAGCGGCGGTAGCACCGGCCGTCTTCGTGATGAGTTGGGCGTTTTGCCACCAGGCGATGTCTTGAAATGTGTCTTGGCCTTGTCGCCTGATCGAGAATATGCGCGCAAAATATTACAAAAACGCTTTAAATCCGATAACCGTCTCAGTGGTCACAACGCTGGCAATATGCTTCTTTCGATTTTGTCCCAATATGCCGGTTCTTTTCCTTATGGCATCAGAGCATTGGGTGAAGTCTTGGATATCAAAGGCGAGGTTTTGCCCGTGACAACCGATAAGGCGACTTTGGTTGCGGAGCTCACTGACGGCAACCGTCTCTATGGTGAAGCTGCAATAGATATTCCTCGCGGTAATCAGCGTGAAAAGATTAAAAAGACATATCTTGTTCCTCATCACTCGAATTGCATCAAAGTCTATCCGCCGGTGTTAAAAGCGATTAAGCAAGCGAAATATATTATCGTTGGACCTGGTGATTTGTTTACCAGTATTATTCCGAATTTCCTAATATCCGAAGTTAAGGAAGAGATAAAAAAAACCAAAGCGAAAATTATCTATGTGGTTAATGTGATGACCAAATTCGGCGAAACGGATAATTTCAAAGGTGAAGATTTCGTTTATGATTTAGAAAAAGCAATGGGGCGTAAGGTTGATTATGTGATTTTCAATTCTGAGATTTTAGAAAAGAAAATTTTACAGCAGTATAAAAAACAAAAAGCTGAGCCAGTCAAAATGCATCGCGAGAAAAAATGGAACGGACGAACGGTAATTAAAGAAGACATTGTCAGTACGCAGGGTGGTGTTGTCCGGCATGATGAAGAAAAATTGGCGGCGATTATTGAGAAGATTATTTAAGTAATAAAAAGTAGTATAAATTTTTTTAAAAAACTATAGCCTCTTTTTAAGTGGCTATAGTTTTTAATTTAAACAATATTTATTATTTGACCATGAACTAAGTTAAAAATGTACTATTGGATTGTCGGCACTGGTGGAAGCGATTCAGGTGTATTTGGCATAGGTGTGGTAGTGGCAACAATTTCTTGTGCATCTATTTGCGTAGCTACAAATTCTTTTTTATCCTTAATATTTTCATTAGTTGTAATCATAACTTGTTGATTTTCCTTCAGTTCTGTCAAGCTAATGACCTTATTTTCAAATGACATTGGCGGCATTGACATATCTGGCACCTGAGTAGGATCGGTTTGTGTTTGTGGTTTCATCATCTTGTCTTGAAAAGCCTGCATTTCTTTTTGGAATTGGACTTGATCTCTTTGGACAGCCAAATTTATTTTTGTGCTTGCGTCAGCGGTAATTATTCTAGTATCCAAATCTGGATCAGCCAATGGTTCAAGTGGGTTGATTTTTACTGTTAATTTATTGCCATCAATTTTTTGGATTGTTCCGCTGATGTTTTTAATCTCCATCCCAGCTGGAATAGCCATTCCTATTGGTGATTGATTCAATCTGGCCTTGGCTGCATTCCAGCCAGCTTGATAGGTGTCATTGCCAGACTTAATATTTTGATTAGGAATATTTTTCCC